>Ga0307514_10000157_pt1 | contig 191479 bp, 157 predicted proteins | sample 16_EM_MG_FD_203088 | JGI IMG/M metagenome (GOLD analysis project Ga0307514, IMG submission 203088) | Populus trichocarpa ectomycorrhiza microbial communities from riparian zone in the Pacific Northwest, United States - 16_EM | ecosystem: Host-associated > Plants > Roots > Unclassified... | reverse complement strand
TCCCTTCTGATTTTAGGTATTCTGCGAATTTCTTGGAGGTATACTCACCGCCTCCATCAGTACGAAATCGCTTCACTTGCTTGCCCGACTCCTTTTCTCTAAGAGCCTTCCATTCTTTGAATTTCTCGAGGGCTTCCGACTTGTACTTCAGTATATACTCGTCTGTATGCCTTGTGGCGTCGTCGATGAAGAGCAGCATATATCGACCTCCTCCGATGGCTTGTTCCAGGGGACAGCATATGTCCGAGTGCACGAGCTGCAGAGGCTCAGTGGAACGGGAGATCGTATTCGGAGTAAAGGGTTTTCTCGTCAATTTGCATTTGATGCAACTCTCGCAATCACACTTCCCGGTCATTGTCGGAGCGTCGGCAACGACCTTCGGCAAGATCTCCAAAGCCTTGAGACTGACGTGCGCCAGGCGGCGGTGCCATAACATCCGCTTCTCTGCATTGTGCCAAGATGCATTCCCAGTTGGCTTAAGTGCCAGCAGGCAGCTGTCGTCGATATCGGTGTATTCGGTCGATCCCGGAGCTCGATCCAGAACGCGATCCAGAACGAATAGCCCATCAACCTGAGGTGCAGTGGCAATCAACTTGCCATAGCGATTGTAGAGGTTGAGACCGTAGTGATTCACCGGTTCGACTTAGACGTCTTTGTCAATGATCTGAGATTGTGAGATGAGATTGAACGACCCTGGCAAATGCACCACTTCTTGGAGTATGATCGTTTCCGTCTTTCCATCTGGTAGTTGACAAATCAACCTAACACTTCCATATCCTGATGCAAACGATCTGACCCCATTGTATCCCTTCACCTACTTCGTATTCGGAGGATATTCGGTGTAGGTGATGAACATTGATCGATGGCCGGAGATGTGAGTCGTGCATCCGCAATCAATGAACCAATCACTGGATGAAGTACTTGAGCTGGCCATCATCCAATAGTTCTCGATCGACGTGGTGAGAGTCGAAGTAGTCTCAGTTGATGCCTTTGCTGCAGTATCGGCAGACTTGGGAGGATCGCCACGCTGCTTGCTCAAGCAGTTCTCGGTGGTGTGCCCTCGCCGCTGGCAATGAAAGCACTTCCGGAAATCCTTCTCGTTCCTATCGTCCTTATTATCTCTCTCATCATCTCTCTTATCCCTCTTTGGACTTCTGCCAACTTTGCCGCCTCTGCTGCCTCTGCCACCCTTCTTTGCAAAGAGCAGAGCTTCTGGAGCGAGCCCATTCTCTCTCTTGATTGCAGCTTCCTTTTCGACGAGCTTGGTGATGATCTCATTGGGGGTGGCGGTCATCGTGGCTTTTTTGCCCATCATGAGCTCCAGGAAGACTTTCCACTCGTCGTTCCTTGGGATTCCGCGAAGGAGGTAGAAGATGTGCTCTTGCTCACTCATCTTGGCGATTGTCTTTGCAGAGTCCGTATCGGCAGCATCAGTGTCAGTGGTCGATGGTGTTGTCGGTCCTGCGCAGAGATTGTAATCCTTGACTTTCCGATCGATCTGCGATGCGTAATTGTCGACATCTCCGCAGTCCTGTAGCTTGATGCTCCGAAGGTCTTCCCTAATCTCGAAGATGTTGAGCTTCAGCTTTGACTTGTAGGCTGATGCTAGCTTCTCCCAAAGCGTCTTTGCATCGTCGACGACCGTGTATTCCGCTTGAATCCTCAGCCCCATGCCGAGTAGGATAGTCGATCTGGCAACACCATGGCGATTCATCCATTCTTTGAAAGCGGCCTTCTCTGTAGCAGTCGCGTTTGCTGCTGGCTCTTCCGGCTTGTCGTCGTATCCTTTGATGATACCTTACACTTGCTTCTGCTCGAGAAGTAGTGCCATCTCGGTTACCCATTGTGCATAGTTCGTGCCATTGAACCTGGTGATTGTGATCGTAGTCGAACTCATCTCGCACAATCCTAATCTTGTGTCGCAATCGTCAGTTATCGTAGTCTCTCATACTGTATGTACGGGTGACGTCCAGCAGCCGCCGTCAGAAGTACGGCGCGCTGCGGGGTAATTGCTTAGCTTGTGGAGACGCTTCTCCGTGACGATGTTGACTTCCACTCGACAAACGAAAATGGAAGTAATTGATCGTCTGTTACCTTTTTAAACGCAATGGCTCATAACCTGTTGTACGGTGGCGTGTGCTCGAGTAGTCGAGTGTGTGCGGGCGTATGCGAAGGTGTGTCTATTGTATCGTGTAACGAGACATGTCGCATCGACATAAGGTCGATCGATGACTAATGGTGCTAACGACAAAGGAGGCAAGTTACATCATAGTCCTTGGCATAGTGATATCCGTACTTCCAATCAGCTCAACAGTGGGAGCAAGGTTGTCACAGTGGTCAGAGTGAGCATGTTAGAGTTGTGGGTGCAAGCTTGTCAGAGTCATGGGAGTCAGAGTGTGCACTTGTCAGAGTTGACTAAGCAGACATGGGAGAGTTAAAGGAGTCTATATTGAAGATGGGAAAGAAGATGTCAGAGTACAATATAAATGAGTAATTGTAATGAATATATAGTATAATCCGTGAATTGCAATATATATTACAGGTGCTATAGTTCAATGGCAGTAATAATACAGTGGTGCTATTGCTAAATTACAGTTGTGCTATTTGTAAATTACAGGTGTATTATTGGGGTTACAGAAAACACCTCTGGAGTAGTTTGTATTATGTGGTGTTGGCAGTATTACAGAAGGTTACTCTAGATCATATAGACTATGGCAGATCACCTGTAATGGAATAACATATATCTGATATAGTGCCTTCTACTACCACTCATTATATCCACTATGGATGACCATTGTTAATCAGCTTCTCTGGAAGCTGGATATTATACTTACTTATTTTTCCTAGTGATGATTTCCACCATCTGCCAAATACTACTTCCCACCAGATTTGCATATGTTCACCCAATATCCAGATGCACGCAACCCCATGCCTTCAACCATAGCTGGGTATATGTACTTGAGTGTACATGCAGATATAGCATCATGCAGTGGGCATTGACAATATAGTGGCATTATGGCAGTATGGTTTACTTCAGATTATGATTTGAATCTCAGTGCATTGACCACAGAGTTGGGGTCATGTTTGGTAGTGTCAGCAGGGGTAATTGAACTGAAATATAAGTTACACAGAAACAGCCTAGTACATATTACCTGGTGTGGCGGGAGAATCCGTTTCTCACCACCATCGCCAGTCCGCTTGGGAGAGAATTAAGCTCCGGTGGGTGTATGGAGATACAGGAATGACGGAGATGGGCTGCGCGATGGTGGCATACAGAACTGTAGGGGTAACTGAGAGGGGATGTGTGATGGCGAGTATATATTTGGGAGACCCTGGGGTAGATAGATGTCAGCTTGCATCACATCTTGCATCATCGCATCTGATATCATCTTATTATATAACAAATTACACACTCTATCATTCCCAGCTTTTGATTTCAATCGCTCTTTCCAAGGCTCGATGTGGATCGACGCAATTGTGTGGATCCTCCCAGCTGGATAGTATTATACCTTCTCACGCTCTTCCTGCGCTCCTGGAGCCAGAAACACTCTTTCTCAGGAAATCCTTCTGGAATCCCGTGTGAGGTGTGGTGGACTGTTGATGATATGCTTTCTCCCTTCCAGCTCTGCTGTTTCACCACACTGGCCAGCTTGTGTGACCTCTGCCAATATTGAGAATTGGAGTATAATTCATCACTGCAATCACTAAAACAAGTGCTAGCCCAGTTTAACCTCACACAACCCCTACTGAACACTGGGAACAGCATATTACGCATGCGCTTGCTAAACAACTCAGAGAGAATGTAAAGGCTGTAATGCAATTAACACTTACATACAATATACCACGAACTACTGCCCAAGATGGAACCCATTGTAGAGCTGCTTGGAATGGTACACCTACACATCTGTGGAAGCTTCCACCATGAGCAGAAAAGACGTTAGAATACTGGTGCAAGCAACTGGATGACTGGGAATTTCCTCCGCATCTGGATCGTTCAAAGGCAATGGCTTGTGTTCTGGCAGATCAGTGAGCAGAGGACAAAGACAATACAGACTTAGCAAAACTGAGCAAGTATTGGATCACCGACTTTCTTGATTGCCATTCTATACTTGCAGCAAAGTATTTGGCACAGTGTGGGTTGTACCAGGCTATGGCACATAATGCATAGTCACTTCATGACAATTTTCGAACACTACCATGTCTATCATGAAAGTTTGGATTTCAATCAAATAATATCAATAATATGAATGAAAAAGCATTGATTTTTGAGTACTCACGAAACCCAGAAGGAATTTGTTGCCGTCGTTAACATCAACGAAGGATTACACTGGATGGCACATAGGGGCTTGATACAGTGATTGTATGCTGTAGTGCTGATTGAGTTGTTTTGCCATCTCTTGTTATATATAATGGTGCAGGACAGTATATGAACTGTCATTTAGAGTCCTCCAATCCTGATGCAGTATTTGCTTCTTCCAACAATAACTGAACCAACGATAAACTGGGTGTGGAGATAATAAAACCATTTGAAACTCATACTTCAAGTAATGGTCACCCAGGTCTACATATTTTTGATGGTGATCAATTACACCTATCGATTGAACTTTATCAGTATGTCTTGGCACATAATATCATTCTATTCTGATTTCCTACTCACTCAACTCACCTTTTACAACCTCTTGATGTTGGACTATTCAGACCTCTTAAACACTACTATGGAACAACAGCAGATCAACATATGCCCGACACTTGATCAGGTATTGTGAAGGGAACCTTCTGCGGTTTCTATTCTGCAGCATGTACAGCTACCTATACAGTAAATAATATCAAAGGTGCCATTCACAAAATTGATATCTTTCCATTCATGTCAGATTCAGTAATACCTCGACTTCCATCATATTCTGTACATTCACCTGTTAAGTACCAAACTATTCTGCATCTTAATACCCCTTACAGTCGCTGAGACCTGTGACAACAAACTCAACTCCCAATCAATCAAATCAAAGAGATTTTAAGTGGTTACCCGCCATCAGCAATTGCAACACTCCATCACTTCGTACCTACAGTAGTCACTGCTTGGAATGCTGCACTGATCAATGTTGTTGAAGTAGAAGATAGCAAGAAGCGGTATCGAGGAAATGCACCTGTAAAGACAGATTGAAGAGTAATTACAAAAGCTCATGTGCTTACAGCAGAGAAGGTTGTGAAACTGCATAATACACAATTGGCAATGTAGCAAGGTGCTGTTTAAACAGCTGCTACCAAACAGAATCAAGCAGCTGCACACAACAAGACAAAAACCATAACAGTTCGGGTACTTCAATCTTACTGACTGTGTAGTCATTGTGAAAAACTGAATGTTTGGTATAACCACACCATCCAATTCGGACTCAGAATGGGAGAGTTTCAACAAACATCTCTCTTCCACCACCCATTCTCAAGTTCAACCAGTACTCAACACTCCATTGAATCCAAATCGAAAACTTTCTGATAGACCACTCGAGATGACGTTAAGGAACAGAAAGTTGGCTAGTTTATAGTACGGCCAGTTGCGGAGTGGATGGTAAGTTCTAGTGACAGTTAGTAGGCTTGGTCACCAAAGGGCTCAGATCTTTGTACTCAGGTGTTTTATTTTGTTTTCTTTGCCATGTGAAGTAACTCTTGTACAAGTTTGGTGATAATAGAATTCTTGATAGTGGTGAAATCGATGAAATTGTAATCTTCACATGTGATCACTCAGTTGGCCAACATCCCTGCAATGGCTGACTCCTGGGGAAAATACATTAGCAGTCTTTGTTTCGTTTTATTCATACTGTGTTCACTTCAATTATAGTAAGACAGAGTCTGGGACAACCCCTCAGCATCTTAGCAAGCCGGCAAGATTGCAGAGGTTGCATCAGCTATCCACTGTTCCTTGTGATGAAGGAAAAGCAATCAAGTGATTGGAAATAACAAAGAGATCACCAAAAAACAGAGAGAGACCTCCCCAAGTCCACACACCCCCAATCCTGCCAACGCTCCTACTGCCTGGACTCCTCCACTACTTTTGGCGGACACTTCATGACATCAGTCGCTGGCAGGAAGTCCATCACCACATGATCACTTTTTTGCATGGAAAGATGCTTAGAAATTTGCACATACTGGTATCTGTTCATTTTCCATCCAGTGGTCTTTGCCACCACCTTCCAGAGTGCTTTCTGCTGGTCATATCACTGGCTGCAGTTGCGGAAGAGATGCTCCCATATCTGTAGTGTGCAGCTTCCACACAACAAACATTTGCAATCCTCTCTGTGTCCAATCCACGTTAGGTACGTTCCAGTCACCGCATGCCCTATCTTCAGTCTATTGAACCTTGGAGGCAGTAACTTCATGCTTGTCATTGGGACAAACCACTTCCTCCTGGTTTAGCCCAACAGTCTATAGCTGTCGTGTTTCGAGCACTTGTCAGCCTCCCACTGCATCTTCGCCACCATTCTCTCTTTGGAGATCAGTTTTGCTCTATTTGCAGCCATGGTGTATGTTTGTTTGCATGCTTTGTAGCCTTGATATTCTAGTGCCTTGGTCGCATGCTGGTCAGCCTCTTTATTTTTGGTGATATCCAAGTGTCCCGGGAACTGGTAGATCATGGCTTCATTGCCATGAGTGCAGAGAGCCGTAGCATGCGTGTTGATTCCTCTTGCGAGTTACTTCCCTGGCTCTGGGTCCAGGTATGCCATCTGTCTGATACCTGCCTGTGAATGACTAAAAACTGCCACTGTCATGACTCTGTGTGCTCACAGTACCTCAGCTCCAGCAATATAATTTCGGAGTGCAACTCCAAATGGCTAGATTTGGGTGTCGAATACCTCCGTTCATCCCATACAGAGGTTTCAGTGGAAGACCTTCCAGCTGTCACCATTGAAACACACCGCTGGGGCTCCTACTCGTCGATTGTCAGATCAAGATCCATCCGTGAAGCATATCCAGGTGCAAGATGCTGCTATGTGTTCCATTTCTCTTGGCCACAGCTTGGCAGCTCTTATGGCAGCATCGTCATCTTGCAGTACAGTGGTCTTCACCGCTGACTCCTCCCCAGGGTCATGCCAGCACATCATGTCTGCTCTCTGGCCCCACACGTGCTCGATTGTGGACACTGTGCCAACTGCTGATCCCGGTGCGGGGTAATCATAAAGCTCTTTCGACTTGGAGCCTATGTAAACACCTGTTAGCTTCGCCATGAACTGTTGTTATCCAGTGTGAAGGGCCACCACTTCACATGGGAACCCTGAGTCTCCTATTAGTGTACCTCTCAGAGATGTCAGCAGCATGCCCAGGGTAGACCTGGCTTGATGATTCCAGTGATGCTCGAGGATGTTTTGATGGCTGCCTACCTTCTGATCCAACCAGAGCTCGCTTCCATATAGCATGACAGCATGGACACAGGCTATCTGTAGTGCTCACACACATGCTTGTACGACTCCACACGTCCCTGTTAGTGCTCAGAGTCGAGCTTCTACGGCCCTCACTGTTGTGATGGATTGGTTATGATACTCCTTCAACATTGGGGGGGCGTTCATTCAGACCACTAGCCTCCTGGTTGCTGCCTTGTGAACTCTGACGAAGCTGTACCAAATCGTTATTTCACTGTTTGTTTCTGACCCAGGTGCTTCTAGAGGCCGTATTTGCTTTGAATGAGTGCCACATCAGTTTTTGCGGTGTCAAACTCCAGCTCCCATCATTCTGCCCCGTTGATACTCTCTCTGGGGTAGGCTTCGAGTGATTTCATGACCTACTCAATGTTGCTTCCACTCACCACTCATTCAACATTGTCCAGGAAGAACAGACCTTGAACACCGGAGACATTCTTCTGATCCCATGTCATGAGCCCTGACCGGAACATTTTGAACACAATTGGAGACACCGGTAAACCCTGTGGTATACTTGCGTCCACTAGAAGCGTCTCCAGACGATTACGTTCAATTACGATTGCAACCATTCAATCTGTGAGACAACTTCCCATTCATCATATGAGGTCGCTGTCCATCCCTTTTTCTCTCCTTGTGTGGATCTGTTTCCCCCTTTCTGCACTTGGAAAAGCTGCCTTGATGTCTATCAGGAGTACACCACCTTAGTGGCCCTCTCTTCCAGCTGTTGGTGCTTACTCCACAGTGATTGCCAGCGCATTGAATGCCGACCGGCCTCTTCTTCGTCTACACTGGCCATCCCCTAGCAGTCCTCTTCTCTCAGCTGGTTCAGCCAGTTGCTCTGCAACCACTTTTTTGACAACTATCCCCATGAAGCTTGGTAGAGAAATGTAGTAATACACCGAAAGCTTTATGTCGTCGTCCTTTGCTCGGTTGCGAATTACAACCCAACTAGCCCACTTCGACACAGTTGGGTGGTAGTCTATTCAATCAACTGCCTTGGCTAGCTCTATGATTCTCTGTTTCTTCCACATCCAGAGTAGGCGCACAGCTTCGAATGACAGCGTCTCAAGGCCTGGGGCATTTATGACCGACTGCGACAATCTGGCTTGTTCAACTGCTTGCCCAGCGACGGACTAGTGTGGCTCAACTGCCCGAGCTGGTGGTGAGTAATGGTCGTGCTTAGTCACGGAAATAGGCTCTCGTTTCAGAATGTCCTTGTTTGGGTTGCCGGTATTTGTCTCTTTCCCATCTCGGTCGGTTAGAGCCTCCACGGTCGCACCTACCTGTGGGTTCGCAAACTTAGCTGCTCTCCATTCCTCAGCTCCCCATAGATTTGTGAGTGAGTCATTCCACATCCTGTCTTTTGCTCTTTGAATTGACTTCTGCAACTCAGCCTTGACCTGGGCTGTTGCTGCAGATCTGCACCTCATCCTCTTTTCATTTTCGATTTGGCTACCCATTTCCTGAATCTTCCCATTCCACCATCATGTTTACTGAGCCAAGATCGTAATTTTATTGGCTGTGGCGTCGGTTATCATGCCAAGCGCTTCCTTGGACCACTCAGATTTGCTCTCGTCATTGTGGCCTGTGCTCTCCACTCTCCAATATGCCATTTCTCTTGCCCACTCTATGGTGAGTTTCTCAGCCTTCTCCTAGCTCTTCTGCCACATTGACACTCAGTTCCACCCTGCTGGTGGTGTGCGTCGTACATTCTCCAGGTACTTCATGTCCAGCTTGGATGTTATGATATCGTGATCGGACTCCGTACGTAGTATTAGCAATGGTTCCAGACCATCACTTCAGGTGCAGGTCCGTTTCCAACCCGAACCTTGTCAAATCGGCTGTCATGGTTGTCAATAAACCTGAACCGTCAACTCGGGTTCGGTTTGATTGTCACCTTCCAACCTGCCTGAATTGGACTAGTTGTCAGCTGGTCGCCCAGCGGGTCCAGCTATAGATTCATATAAGGCTTTTGTCATTGCGGTGTGATCATAGTATCTTATCAAAATCACCTAATCAACAACTAACAAGACATTTTGGATGTTTTGCAGCTTGCGATATTGATGAATTTGGAATCCGTGTTGTTCCTTTGATATATTGCATTTTTGCCTACCAGGGGTGGCAATAATTCTGTTATGCGCTCGAAGATTCACGCGATGCCTTGGTTACCATATATGGAATAGCAAAAACTGATAACGCTCTGTTGAGGCTCATTTTCAGAATTCAGTAGTGAGTGAATCGCTGTTGTTTTTGCCCCTCAAGGCTGCCAATATCTCATTAATGGATGTCTGCAACCAATCGGAACTTAGATTACCCAAGATGCAAAGCTTAAAATTGTTGACGCTCCATTGACGCTCATTCTCAGAATGGGGCAGTGACCATGCTGCTGTCTCTTGTGCCTATAAAAGCTGCCAATACGTTGTTTATACACAACTGCGACAAGAATCACTCTGCAGTTACCAGACCTACAAGACCAAAAATCCTTAATGTTCCATTGACCTTCATTGTGATGTATTTTCCTTTCAACATCTGCCACAAGAAACTATCTGAGTCTGACCGTACACCATGCACCCAGGCGCTTGCGCTATGCAAGTCTAGTGGAGACCAGAATATTCCACAACCCAAGCCCAGTGCGAATCAGAACATTCCCCAACACCAAGAGGCTACTTTTGAGGTAGATAAAAGTTTCATGGAGGCAATCGTATTCATGAAGACTATGTGGCCAATAGTCTCTCATGACAAATACTTGATGGTTGATGAACCTTCAAATCGTGCCATTGAAGCTCAGAATTGTTGGCGGGTATTTGCTGGTGCTCCTGTAGTTGGGCCCTCTGTGTGTCAATTGCTGGGTAGTTGATCTTTCAAAATAGATCCGCAAACCCGAGAAGCTGTAAGTTTTGGATTCTGTTTAATGCTCCTCTATCATATTTGGAATATTGACTACGCATCAAAATATACATTATCAAAACTGAACATCAGTACCATTCCAGAACGGTTACCAGATGGGGCACATTGAACTAATGTCCGTACTTTCACCTTTGGTTTGTACTCTGAGACTGAGCGTTGGATCCAGGTTGGGGAGCTTCTGGTTAACGATGTATATCTCTCCACGGTCGTTGATGATCAAAATTCAAGGTTCATCCAAATGGAAGTGGTGGGTCTAATTGAGATCCACATTTTCTTCACTGCCAATAGCTCGGTGTGCCAACCAAAGACATTCTTGTATTTCCAATCTCTCACTCCGTAGACTTCAGCGCTAACAGCTGCAGATATTCATTGTGCGCTGTCTGAATCTGCCATTGGAAACAAGGTCGCAGTTATGTTTCTTCAAGATGAATATCGAGGTACATATTGCCCATCCCCTGTGATAATTATTACTCTGGAAGCCACTGCACACATCCATCACACGTTAGTGGGCAGCTTGATTGTCACTGGCAGTGCAACACCCACAAGAATAGGAACTCCTCAATTCCCATTGGTACTCAGCCTGGATTGACGATCTTCAATTCCATTCCACACGTGATTCCCCCATTACCGCACTACTCAATTTGCACCAGTGCACCTCAGTCCTGGATTGTCGCTTCTATATTGAATTGAGCACTCCATACCCCACACCCCCATCCCCGTTTGGTGCTCCTCTGCTAGTACAAGCGATCTTAAGTCCCTGTCAGTGTTCCTCAGCCTAGATTTGGCACTCCTCGATCCCCATCGGTGCTCCTTAGCCTAGAGTCGGTGCACATCTATCCCTGAAGGCACTCTTTAGCCTAGATTTGGCGCTTGTGTCATTCTGCGCTCCTTCAACACCTTCTGTGTACTCCTATATTCCACACAGCACTCTCCATCTGGCCGTCCTGTTTTCCTCAGTGGTTGCTTCCCTGTTTCCTCCGAATCATCATTGCCTTTCAAACTCCCATTCAGATTCACAGCTAGCTAATATCTCACTACATCATTGTTAAATACCACAAATCGGGCCAGACAACATTGGAATTCAATTTCATCCGCTCGTCTGGTACGAATGATCGGCAAATTGAATGAGCACCTCCAGCATCGTTACGCGGTGTATGAATAGTGTATTCCTGTTTTTGTCTGACCTGATCAAATGGGAGATACAGTGGATGACATTGACACCATGTTAGATTGATATCATTCGATTGCTAAGTCTGGTTTTTATTCCAGTGTACCTGCGTTTATGTTTGAATCACTTGCCTTTTTCTTTGGTTCATTAATGTAGCGAGGCAAAAAACACAATGTTGAAGAAGATGATAGCTAGTATAATTCAGTAGTGATAATGCACAACGATCCATGGATCACATTCACAGTTGAGTGAAATGGATTTCTCGGGTAAATCCAGAGAGTCTTAGATTATGCCGGCAGTCCTCTGAACAAATATCAAACATAACCCGGGGATCTCTCAGAGTCTGCTTGTGATCTCCGCATTGGTTCGGCAACACTCCTAGGTGCACCCAAAGCTTGCTCCAACATTTCGATGTATTCCGCAACTTATAAGAAATCACACCCAGTGGACTCCTGAACCGGTCATCAGATATCCCAATTCCTCCTGATGCCGGCCGGAATGCCCTCCCAGGGTCTAATACTCTCCTGAAATTGACACTTCTAAGTTTTCACTCCACATCCACTCAGACACTCCTGGAGGCTCCGAGTGACTCAAATACAGTCTGCTGATGTACATGCAATATGAGCTGAAGCAAATCCTAATATGAGATAGCGATTGCAGATGTCTTAGTGAAATTCCACTGTTACAAATTCGATAGACACCAGTTTAAAGCATTTCATTTGTCAATTCGGTCAATATGAACAACAATAAAATATCAAGTATGAATTTACATTGTTGAGTTACTATCGTAATTCCTCGACAGCCTGGTGTCTTCAGTATGGCCAAAGCTGTCCCATCGACAGTGGAAGTTGTCAATTGCATAGCTTCTCGCCCTGTTAATTTCTATCACTTTGCAATGTGCACTTTGTCCAGCAATTTTTTCTCCATTGAGCTGGTCTCGTCTTCCAATGGATGGCGAAGAACTTGATCACAAATAATACATACCATGGTCGCGTTGCTTGTCTCATCAATTCTGCAATGCAATTAGAATCGCCACCAAGGCTTGTGTCAAGAACTCTTCCTAGCACTAGGACACTATGAGCTCTCATTCATGCAAGCCTACCAAGTATCAACAATGAATTGTAAAGTAAGGTCACTCAAATCACAAATAAAGACCTGTTCATTGTTGGAAGATATTAAAACGTCTAGGAGCAAGCGATTTAAAGATTGCGAATCCGACATGTGGATAGGATTTCAAAAGCTTGGAATTTTGAATTAAGAGACTGTCAAAAGATATGTTATTGGAAAGTAGAACTCAGCATCTTAAGTGTTCACTCTGGACCTATGAGCATGACAACAGTCAGACCTGCGAGACATTGCATAGAGATTTGTAAAGTTGTATACAAGTACACACTGACAAGACTGACTGTTAAATACTCAACTTAGGAGTGATGCAACTCTGTTCAGTGGTAGGTAGCATAAAGAGCCCCTAAAATATCTGTTGACACTAAGTTGATGTTCATTTTTTGGAGGTGGTAATGATATCGTCCCTTGCATTTCTGCCCCTAGCTGCGGCCAATACTTCGATTATGGTTTAAGTAACCTGAAGATCCCATTGATGATCCAAATCAAGAGAGCAAAAATCATGGATGATCAGTTGACGTTTATTGTTAGGAGACGATTGCAATACCGTATCTGGTAAATTTGCCCAGAATGGCAGCCAATACATTGAATACATTGATTGTAGGTTAATGTCATTACACACCCCTTGGACGATCCAAGATGCAAGACCAACAATTGTTGCCATTCTATTGACGCTCATTTAAACTAGATAGTAGTAATGTAGTTGCTTGTATTTTTGCCTCGCAAAGTGGTCAATACTTTGATTATGGGTTAAAGCTGTTGCACAGCCCTTGGATATTCTGAGATGCATGATAAAAAATCATTCAAGCTCCGTTGACACCTATTTTGAGGAGATAGTCACTATCTGATCATGAGTCTTCTCACTGAGATAGGCAGCCTATATATTGATGATGCTAGCATGTCATTGCACAGTGCTTGAATTGTCGAGGATGTGCAACTGAGCATAGTTCAGGTACCATTGATGCATATTTCTAGAATGAGGCAGTGATCATGTCATGTTCCTTTTACGTATAAAGTCAACAAATAATTTCTCTTTGGTTGCATGTAATTATTGAGCCCATGGATTGCCGAGAGTGTGAAACTACAAATCATTCACTCTCTGTTGACGCTTACTTTAAACACATCCTAACAGTTATTCTATGACCAATAATTGTGTACCAAAATTTTTAATATTATTATTGACAGCCAATATATCATTGTAATGAATAATCATTTGAATTTAAGTATTTTGTAGCCTTTGAATTTCTCATCAACCATCACACACAATATCTGAGTGATGAATGACATTGCCCTGACACATTTGAGCGCTTTGGGCCAGCAATTAATGGTGTCTAGATGCATTCACTAGTTTTTGATTAATGTAGCCCGAATTTTCTAACTTTCCTCCTCCACCTCCTGTTCATTGATTTCCATGACCTACGATAAGCGATTTCTACTATCTTGAGCATGTGCACAAGGTATAAGCGGCGAGTTATGGCAATGGGTGCATGAATCAATAATGCATGACGTTTGTCATTTATACCAGTTTGCATTGCATATTGACCTCTCCTAGGATGAGTCGGGTGACATTACTGACTTAAATTGTGTCAGTATACTTTCCTTATAATGTAGAGTTTGCTATCTCACCTAACTGTAACAGGCAGGACAATATCAAGTGTTTTGCTCTTCTATCAACTTGGTTTGGAGGCTGGAACTTATGCCTGGCCCATCCAACCCTTGCACATTCACTGATGCATTATCAAGTCTCACAACTTTGTTACTAAAGGTGAGGAAAAGCGGACATGTAGCAATATAGGTACATGAATGGCTTTTCAATGTGATATGCTGTCGAAGAATCCAATTTGTTCATCTATTGTTCTGGCTAGGCAGGTGCCGTCACGATTGGTACATTCTAATTCAAATCCTCCATGGTCATCTTTGGAGGATATATGCAGCGGTAAATGCTTACAGGTTTCACAGGCTTCCATTTGTTAATTGGGGACAATTTGCAGCCACATCCAGTGTGAGTGACAATATGAGTTTCTGTGCCATTGCTTTCCCAGAATGTAGCCTCCTTTGATTACTTCCTGGTTGAGAAGTCTCTTGTGGCATTTGAAATGTTCAGGGGGTGGTTTCATGCATCTCTATTAGCTCTCCGAGATTTGTCCTTGCAGGTGCAGCTACAACCTGCTCTGTTTGCAGTATCACAAGATCCAGAACCCTCCGATCAGCAGTCCAGTATTTCAGATTGGTCTCACGTAGAAAATTGGCCACATCCCCTCATCCCAGTTGTATCAATACGTGAAGCCTCATCTGCATCTGCAGAAAACTCTGCTTGGGTTGTAGTACCATTTGGGAGATTGTGCCTATCACACATCCAGCGTCGTAATCTTGGCTTAGTTAGCCCAGCTCTGTATCATCCCTTTCATAGTCCTGATCTTCTGCATTGTCGTTGCTGTCGGACATTGCAAGATTGCTCTGACTGTCTCGGATGGCATGCAACATCTCTTTATATCTGTTTTCGGGTACTCACGCTGTCAATCTAGCCTTGTCTGCCTATTTTGTATCTTCCTGCTGTTGTACAATCACTCTCTCTGTGTCTTCAACTCATTTTCTTCCATGGGCTTTTTCTCCATCCACATAATCCTCGATACACTTTGCTTTCTAATCATTTGTTATGAAATGCTCTACTCAGCTATTCTGCACTCCAAGCTTTGTTTTGGATAGCACAGAGCGCAGTGCTTTTATCGACATCAGCAAAATGTGAATCAGTCCAGAAGCCACAGGCATATCACTCAGACACTGTAGTCAACCTCAGCAGTGCTTCTACGTACTTCCAGATGCTTCCAGACTCTCCTGCAGCTTAGCAGAGTGCTCTCAGACTCTGAAGAGCATTCTCAGGTGCTCCTGAAAGCACCTGCATTGTTGGAGGTGCATTCAGAAAGCTACGAGATTTGACTATTAGAGTACTCAAATGTTGGAGATCCAAACACCTCTGCGCAGGTCTCCAGGAGAGATCCTAAGCAGCTGAGTCCATTGTCCAGGTCTGCGGGAGAATGTCGGGAGTGGCTGAGACCTCTACGCAGCTCCACGGGAAACTTGGTGATGTATTTTCACAACAGTGGTTCTTAGAGTTGCATACCCACATGGCATTTCATTTATCATATTTATCTTTGATAGAGTCACAAGATTCGCAACATAATAATATAGCATGTATTATCCAAGTGTCTCAATATATACACATACATTCAATCTGGCTCTGGACAGTAATCGAACATAGTCAGAGGAGCACCTCAAGACACTGATTGACAGAACCTAGAGGTGCACAACGAGGCCATTGTGGTGGGTAAATTGGTTCCTCCCCACCGCCGCCAATCTGATTGGCAGGAGGAAGCCAGCAGGCAGAGTATTGATACTGGGATAACAGAGACAGACTGTGCAACAGTGAGTAAACTGAGCAACAGGGAGTAGACTGAGTGACGGGGAACAGACTGAGAGAGCGAGGATAGACTGAGTGGTGCGGAATATACATTTGAGAGACTGCAGGGTAGACAGACATCATCCTGATATACAAAGTACACACTATAGCTTTCCCAGCTCTTCGTCCCAGATAGTCTTGCCAAGCTTTCACTGATCCACACAATTTGTGTGGTTCCTCACGCACTCTTGCTGAGCCTTCATAGATCCATGCAATTTGTGTGGTTCCGTATGGCAGGGTACCACTTTATACACTATAACCGTCTTCCTAAGCTCCTTGAGGAAGAATCAGTGCTGCGCAATAATACCCATCAGGTCCCTTGAAATTTCAGCCATTTCCCCGCACGGTGATCTTGTCAACTTAGAGATGTACTCGGAGACCGTGATTGAGTGAGTTAAGTGCTGTGCTTGAAGGTCAAGAGCAAGTGAACTTAGATAATGGACTTGGAAGCCTCAATCAAGCTAGAGTGGAGATGCACTTGGAGGCCAAAAGCGGGTGAACTTTGAGATGCACATGGAGATTGTAATGGAATGAGCTGGGAGATGCACTTGAAGACCATGATTGTGCGAACTTGGAGGCTGTGACTGAGCGAGGCTAGAGACACACTTGATAAGGCCATGAATGTGCGAACTTGGTGGCCATAATCGAGCATAATTAGAGACGCACTTGAAGGGAATGATTCATTGAGATTGGAGGAGTACTTGGAGGTGGACTGTCTGGAGGCAGCTGATCTAGAAACAGGACGGCAGCTGAGACTCGATATGTTGTTTACCACGTAATTGTGCATCAGCAAACAAAGATTCCGTTTGGGTAGAATGGCTCCGTCGGAGTGGACACACTCAGTAAGACCCATCAGAGACACCTGTGTGGCGGATTGCTTTGCGCCCGGCATCATTTCAACGCATCGCGTTGCATATTACCCTGCGATCGCTGTTTCAATACTTACTCTCATTCTGTCAGTCTCCTATTTCAGACGATCACTCTGAGGTTGTGGCCAACTGTGACCATACGTCAGAATGGATTCATAAGGTACACGTTTGCATCGGGATTGCAATGGAATGGGTGACACTGCGAAAATCTCTTCTCGCATTTGTTCGACCTGTGCGCAAAATGCAATTCTCTCTTCAATAATTATACACATTATTCCTAGTTGCCAGATCTATGTGGCTATTGCCAATACATCGCTCGTTCTGTCCGTCACCTGTCTTACTACTCGTAGCTATCTCTGGAATCACATGAGCGCAGCCGACAATGTTTCCCCCACTGAAAACTTGCAAAGCAATAACTACCAGTGCTTGTCTCACATGTACAAATTTTGAAACAACATCCAAGTTACCAAAGTTTTCAGGTATTGAGTTGAGTGCTGGGGCTAACCAGTACTTAACGAAAGCGCCATCCTTGTTTAGGTGTTTGATTTTGAATAGTCGTTGCATTTGCCACAGGAGATACCCATTCAGCGCTCCATAATACCTCCCAAGGCATTGCCTTACCCACACCCAGTCATTCTGTCAATCCCCTTCACACCAGCTCTGGCTTCCTGTGCATCAACACATCTGCAATATGAGTTCACCATCTACACGCACAACTTGAACCTGGATACTATGGTACATACAGAGCTCCATTGTGTGCAGTTGTTCATCTGATATATACATCTTGTGACCACTCTTATGCTTGATAAACACCCTCGTGCCACTGTATATTGCCACGCTGTGCGTTGCGCCTTCCATATAGTCGAGTAATGCTCTGAAGTCTTTGATCATAGCATCTGGATTGCTTCCATCACGGTGGGTTTGGGGTCTCAAGAATTCAGGGTACGCACATGACTGGGAGCTCTGGAGGGCAGCCAGATCAGCACCGGAAGGGAGGACTTTGGAGGCGGCAGCGCTGTTCTCCCGACGCTGAGCGAGTGCTTGGACATTGAGCTCTCAGATGTCGAAACAGAGAATGTGACACTGAAATGCGATTGCGTGTGGCAGGTAGTTGAGATTGTGATTGGAGGCGTTCCAACCATCCTTGATGTTCATTTGATGTGCTTTTACTCGGGAGAGCACTGTTGCAAGGCTCTGTATCGACGAATCTGATCGACCCAATGAGACTTCAAGTTGATCTTCGGAAAGTTGAAGTCGGGATCTAACTGCTTGAAAACATTCATCTTGTGGCTGAAATTGTCCTGCCAGGCGTTCATTTTACTCCACTTGTTTGATGGTGTCCAAGTGTCAGCATTGGTTTCCTCGTCTACCTTTCGCTTCTTCACGAGTTCTGTTCTCAGGTCATTTGCTTTTGCCTTTGCCTTTTTGCTGGCTCGCCCAAGTAAGAAAACATCTTTGAAGGTGTGAAAACAACGCAACGCGTCTTCCATGTAGCTCAATGTTACATGATCATGAGATTTTTATGGAGCATACATATAGAATTCTAACAATGCCCATGTGCACTCAATTGCGCAATGAAATATGGGATGCTAAGCGGGGCTTCGACCTTGTAGAGACTGGGTTACAACTCCAAGCAGGTACCGGCTCATTTCATTCATCTCCTTCCCATTCCATTGAGAACCTTCTTCATATGACCTATTGTTTCGTGTGAGGTCGTGGTATGCAGGGACAGGTAACCACATTACATTGTACTTGTCGAGCAGTTCGTACATCTTCATGAAGTGGAGCATCCACTTCTCGAGGCGGTCAAGCATGCTGATCTGCACTGTATGTAGGAGGTTGGGCTTCAGGAGGTTAGTAACGATACAGGGAATATGTTGAAACACATTGAATCCTCGGTGAATTGGGCGCAATGAGAGTTTAGTATCGGCTGCCCTCCTGTTGGTATCGCTTAGCATTCTATATAGGTTGTGATCCCACCAGGGGTGTTCCTTGTCAGGAGGGACATAATTTCCAAGTTCGTTCTTTGGACACTAGCACCAAAAATAGACATGCCGCTAGAGATGATGTAGGTCGCTATACTCTGGGCAATGTGCAAACCATGCTGCTAAAACCGGTTTGCAATGCCTGTAGTTGCCATCTGCACAGAGAACGTTGTAATACTCACTTTCAGCACCAGAATTGTATTCAAATGTGGGAGGCTGCAGTACCCGCCGGAGTACTTCATTCAGCACTGCTCGGTTTGGTTGCCGCTGCTCATATAGCCGCTTCTGAGGAAATATTGCAGTTCTTGATGTGAATCGGCATGAGAGTGACCTTTACAACACTATGTTTTGAAGGCATCTGGCGGATCTTTGAAGATTGATTGCCAATTGTCATATATACAAGCCACTCTTGCTTGTCGCCAGCAAAATTCGAGAGATGTGTTCCGGTCGACATGAAGATCAAGGGAACCAGTGTATTCCCCACTCTGAGCGTTGACTAAACATCCATTGGCACATTATCATCCTGCAGTATCTCTCTTTCCCTGTGTATCCCACCACCAGTCTGCAGTGTGTATTTCGGTATAGAGGCATTTCGGTGGCATATCGCTGTTAAAGCAACACTGTGGGGTGTAAATGAGATTCTCAGTGTAGGCCAGCTGCCGCATCAAGTATCCCTTGTTGTGGATAATGTCTCGACTCCAGTATTTGATAGGGCGTTGGTGATTTTCACTCCATGTCATAACCTTGAAAGTGTGTAGTTCCGACTGAATAAGAGCCTGATCAACTGGCACGCTAGCCACAAGCTTCTGGACCTAAACCCAGATTTTGAAGTTTGGGAAACGCAGAGCAGTGTTTCCATCCTTCAGTACGTTGTCTTAGTACGTCTTCCTGCCTTTCTTCTTGATCACACTCTAGATATATTTTCACTCTTCATGCATTGCAAACGGGTAGTAGTGACTGTTTTGTATGTTGGTCTCCATGCAACCCTCTGCCTCGAATCCCCATTGCTCTGCAATGTAATCCATCAGTAGAGCTCCAGCACCGGGGTGTATTTCCGTCCATGGCAGAGGCGGTGGCGGTGGTTGAGACTCCAAGTGTGCAATGTTTTCAACATATTGAAGGTAGGGAAACGGATTCAAGTCTTCAACTGAATCGTCGTTAGTGTTGAATTCACAATGCGGAGCTGTTTCAACATGTCGGGGCACGCTGTGAATAGTCAGATTCTACTGGCGCGCAACTTGAAGGTGTTCAGGATAGTGTAATTTGGTATGAATAAGTTGCCAGCTTTCTGAAGTGAATTTCTTTCAGCTTAAAAATTCAGGGCAATGGAAAGGGGTCTTGTCTGGCATTGTAGATGACATAAGAGGAGCTGTAGCAAGGAATGACAGTTGGTGCTGCACCTGAGTAGCCTGGGGTGTAAGCTTACAATACTTTCAGCTAACTTGAGACGTATAATGAGCCTCAACACCATCAGAAGGAGGTGCCTCGCACTCCAGGAGTTGACGAAATGCTGCATGCTTGATGTCCCATAATACCATGAATAAAATAAAATCAATACAAATCCCATAAATAGAATAGACCGTGAGCAATCCAAAAACCTCACGACACATGGAATGGTCAATGCCTGAGATACATAGATTAGAACAAAGCAACAGAACCAGACAAGAAACCGACCATAACCCCAACACCACATCCATCACCTGCTTCACCACGCGAGGACTGGTTCACACCTCAGATACCGAGCCCTCCAGATGTGGGTCACGGAGAGGGGCAACTGGCAGAGGGAGATCGGGCTGAGGAACATCAGGGAGACTTTCGCCACCTGCCGATTCGCAACGCAGCTGCTGATCCACTTCCACATCAGAGGTGTTTCCGGCTGGCTCAGCTTCTCGCAGAGTTGACATCGCCGGGCGAGGTTTTCCCGGTATTACAAGCCCCGAATGCTCCTACATAGTGAGGGGATGCATCTCGGGAGTTCGTGGTCGTGGGCAACGCTGCCGGGTGTGTGGCTGTGGGGCAGGCACCAGAGGTTGTGGCCGAGGGGTATGCTCGCGCATCAGCAGCTATTGATCAGGTAGCATGATTGGCTGATCGTCTACCATGGCATCCACATTGTCAGCCGACAAATTTACCATCTCTCCCTGGCCAATCGTCTGATGTTCTTTGCCATCATTGTCATCCTTATCCTCCTGCTCATCCTTGTCCTCCTCCACCTCATCTTCCTGCTCATCATCTTCCACCTGTTTATCTTCCTCCTCTTCATCGTCACCGTCCCTTTCCATATCGACATTGCCATCTAAATCAAAGCTGTCCAGTGCGTCCACATGATCCTCCATGCGCATATCCACTTCAGAATCAAGTTCTGAGTCATATTCGCCATCCGACTCCTTGGTACAGTCAGTATCATCATATGAGGAAATTGACACAGCAGGTGACGCTTCCAGCTTGAGGTTGACCTGCTCTGCTTAGCCCTCTGAGTCCGAGTCTGCCTCATACAGTTCCTTCCGCGACTGTAACACAATGGCACGACAGATATCATCTCCCTCTGGGGTTTGCTTTACAATCCCCTTTCCTTTACGGTTACCCTTTCCCTTCCCTTTCCACTTCTCTTTCCCGTTCCCATCCTTTCCTCCCGTGTCTTTCCCGGTCACTTTCTCACCGCCCTGCGTGTCCTGCTTTCCCTCGCCATCGTCATTGTCATTGGCATCGCTAGCACGGCTCCTTCAACTGCTTGGTATGCTGTGATCCACCCAATTCTCATGATCAGCATCCTCGTCGATCATCTCATCCAAATACAGTGGTCTAACAGCCAGGATGTCGCCTGGATTGTACTGCTAGCAGCTTGGTTGCTCAATCTTTGCCCTGAGATCATCGCTACCATACCACGAGAAATGCTTACTGGTGCGTGTAATCTTCCCCGAGCTGGTTGTCTACGAATTGAAGATATCGACTTGATCCTGGCAGGCAGGGAGGTTTTCCCACCTCCAACTGTTCATTTGGTTGCAGATTTGGTCAAACATTTGCCTTATGTCTCAGCGGAAGGCTGCGCACCACTCACGTAATAGCAATCTGCTGCTCCTGCAGTGCGGCCACATTATCCTGATTTGTCAAAAGTGGCGAGTCATAACTGGATCAAGAAATATTATATCATAAAAGAGGTCCCGTGCCCTCTCATCCTTCACACCACAAACTTTTGATATCCGTATAAGTCGATAGATGAGTTCCGAGATGAATCCTGTTATAAGATCCTGATCCAACCGCAGGTGTCGATTGATAACCAATGTCGGCATTTTTGCAGTAGCAGTTACCTTCCCCTGATCTTTGCAGCTGCCCTTTCATGCCATCGCTGTAAGTTGAAAATAAATCTACATCGGAGGCATTAGCATTATGATACAGTTGCATATAGCCAAAGAAAGCCCAGAGGTAACATACAAAGTTGCATAGGTTATTGGGCGTGTTTTCGAAGAACAGACATTGTTTTTTGTAAGTTGCGTGATATTGAGAGAGTTGAGAATGCTGGCGGTGTGTTAAATACAGGGGGAAAAGGGAAAGGTGGTGTAGGAGAGAAGAAGGGATATATAGACTCGAGTTTCTGCGATTTCTTGGTTCAACTTCTTTTGTTGGTTGACGAACACAAAATAGCCCAATGTTCATTTTGCACAACTGCCAGGCACCTCATGACTGTAAAACCTCGTGGTGAGATTTAGTACTCGTGGTGAGGAATGTTCACAACGCCTGCCAGTGCGTTTGAATCACATACCACGTTTACCGCTCAGACCTAGTGCATCTTGAAGCAAACTGAGTAGTTCCCAGGTTGTCCCAACCGTGCAACCATCCAACACGGCTAACAAGACGCCTAGTGGTGGAAAAACCACATGCAACTGATATCATTGGATAGAGAATACATCATTGTTCGGTTTGCGATGAGTCTAGCTGTGCCAAAGTGTGATTTCCACCAGGAAGCTAAAGATATCCATGATTGATGGTTCGAAGTATTGTGCCAAAAGCGAGTGCAATACTATGATAACCGCGCCAAGAAGGTATTCACACCATTCAAGCGGTGCAAATACATTAGCAAAATATAAAATAGTTCAGAAGTCATAACTCAATGACTCAGCATTTCTGACCAGCCACACTGATCCTTCCAGGAGCTCCCAGAAGCTCCCGAACAGGCTGAATGCTAAGCGATGTGCTTTCTAGGTACTCTGAGAGTACTTTCAGGTGGTCCTCAACGCTTCTGAAGTAGCAGAACAGAATACAGGAATACTCTAAAGAGTATGGAGTTATTTTCAGAATGCGATAAAATCATACCTGTAAGTTGGTAAAATTTTGGAGCTGCTGGGACTACGACACTCGTCTCCAAGATGATTCCGCTGCACCTGAAGCCAGACTCTGCGGGAGTGATAATATATAATGCCTATATCCAATAGTAAAATTCGATAAACTCTCTCACAGCTGTACACCTGAATCAGGCATTTTCATCTAATTACTATACAGTCCAGTAGGTATCTGAATCAACATAATTATTTACAAGCCATATGCTCTGGATGCCGCCCTATGCAGTATTCTCCAGCACTAAATGCCCCGGTCCTACAATTGCTTCAACCGGTACAATATGTATCGTATTCGTTTGTTTGACAACCCAGATGCACCCATCAATACAATCAGCCCAACCATGAAGATGTTTGAACTTTGTTCGAATCACCACTGCATATTCTTGAGCTTGAGGACATAATACCCCTCGTTGAGTCATCCGTCAACGCTTAGAAAAGGTCGATAATGCTTTCCTGGCTGGCAGATACTCCTGTAACTTGAGCATTTGATTCAGTGGAGTCCACCTAAAGTATAATACATCACAAGGAGGAATTCCTCCTCGGAAGGTGTTATCAAGGTCATTTTCTTCACTTTGCGAATACTGGACCCAGATGTTATGAGCTTCAGGCATGATCCCTTGGTTGGCATTGGTATGTTCTACCTTGCAATCAAGTCCCAGACGCTCAACAGAAGTAGGGTTGTGAAATGGTTGATGGTAATACAACAGCCCATTCCAGAGACGAACAAATATACTGTCAAGGAGTACATTCCGATCATATCTGAGCACGAGTCCACTAACTTCCTGTCCCCAGTGCTCTTCAATTTGCGCACGGAATAGCTATCCAAAGTTGGGAATTCCGAAATCTTGGGAAGTATCTCTGAGTGAGGTTAATTTGATACTTCTACACACTCCGTAGACATGCCTTTCTCTCAATTGATATACCTGCTGTGATACAGGGTGGATAATGGGCTCATCCTCAATTATTTGGAGACATAGCAGATGGGCTCTGTGCGTAATTCACTATTTATCGGTAGCGGACAGTAGGTTGAAAACTTTTGCAAAGTCAATATCGTACCAGCCTTGGAGTGCAAGATATGACAGTGTCTCCTCCACATAGTCAAGACCGGTACACTGGTCGTTGTGCGTGAGCATCTGTCGAATGTAATTGACTTTGTTGCTAGATCAGTATGCCTCTTTCACATTGGCGATATGTAGCCATTCTGAAATAGCAGTGGTACAATTGTCACCGGAACCCATTCGCCGAATTGACTCTAATATAAGGCTCGCAAGATGCATCTTGCGATATCGGAAATGTAGTACACACTGTTGCATGCTTTTCCGAAATGCCTGAATGCCGATTGTCTCCCACCAAGATTCAAACCTCGATCAAGCGGATTGAGAATTCCTTCTTGAACCGCTTCTGTTCATTCATGGTGATGCCATAAATCTCTCTCTCCAGCTGGTTAGTGACCTACTCCATATTACCCAAGCTCCAGGTCGTGGCTTCTGTCTCAGAATCGAATAGACAGATGTCAAATTGCCGTCGCTTGTCTTGGATCATGTTTATCACCCCGTAAGCCTCATCATGGGCTGCAGTTTTCATTCTGGTAAATTCCATGCTTAATTTGCTTCTGGGACCAGTTGCACTAGTCCCGACTTCCTACAATAGTTGTTGCATATCATCTTGGAATACTGTATTGAAAAGCTTGGGTTTAGCAGTTGTTACCTGATGGATGTCGCTCTCCAATCGCTCTATTGCCTTCTGACGATCAGCATCTGACCAAGTGGTTGCCGCTTGTCGGGCTCTGTTCAGGCGCACCTGAATTTTCCTACATTTTGTTGTGGAAACATTTTCAGCCCCATACACAAGGACTTCAATTGTAGCATGAATCTTATAAATCTTTTGTTCGCGTAACCGATGGGATTCCTTTGCCAACAGGTCATCCACTTTGGCCTTCGCAGACGTCAACATTTTCTGATCTCGAAAAATACCCTTCGTCTGGTAAAATTGCCCGAGTGCATCGTCTAGTGCTTCAAGGGATAGATCCAAGTGATTTTGTTGGCTAACAAGTAGAGAGAATTCACATAATGCCCACACTGCTCCCATTACCAGTTCATTAGAGGCGTTTTCCACCGCAGTTTTCCCGGCATCCTGGGAGCTGTCAAGAATTGGAGTGAAATTCACTTCCAATGTTCTGATCATTCCACAGATCTCTTTGCCTTGCCAGGTGCCACTTCTTGATGAATCGAATAGTTTAGTGAAATGTTGGAGGCCAGGATATCGTGGCCCCGATGTGAATCCATTGTCGAATTGATACTTGACATTTCTTGCTTTCAGGTATTTGAGCAGCCAGTGCAATAAGTCTTTTACCAAACCCAAGAGCAGCTGATGCAATTCATCAAGCTGCCAAAGGTGATAAACATTGCAGAGAGGGTATTGCCAGAACTGGTTGCGGAGTGGGTGAAAACCTAGAGTGGGAAAAGTATAAAGATTATTGTCCTCCAGCAACTCCGGGTAAAGATGTTGGTCTCTTGAGTTATGAAGTGGTTGAAAATATGAATGCCCCATCGGTGCACCTTTTCGAATTTCACACATCTCGCATGAGCTATACCAGGCTTGAGCAACCATCACTTGATCCAGATAATCCCTGACCCAGGCAGCCAACAGAGGGTAACATTGTCGCTGGAATCCATCTGCACAATCCCATCTCAAGCTAGCCCCCGTGAGGTGAAGATGCCTATGTTGAGAGGGCACAGTTTTGACCGCTGAATACCATGCGTCCTCAATGTTTTTGGCACCTTTCGGGAGACATGGGATCATCCCAACAAGAATACAGGCAAACTTTTTAGGTGTCCAGCGGATATCTTTTCGAATAGTACCAATTGGGAGATAAAGTGGCCAGGCATGTTGGTTGCCCGAAAAATTGGTTCAGTGAGTCTTCTTGGATGCACATATGACTGGCACCATCATCGCTCCAGTAGGAATATGATCCTGTGTATCCCACCACCAATCGCCCATGTTCATCTTGCTATAGATTTGACAACCTTCAGAGTCAGTGAGGCGCACAGGTTCACAATCATGGTGCGCCTGAAATGGGAGATGAGCCCAAAGGAACTGGATACATTTGAAAATATCCCTGTAGTATAATATTCAGAAGATACGTCAGTCATCTTCAATCCAACTATCATTGCTGAGCCCGAAATCGAGTTCTGAGAGTAGCTTTCATAGAGTATTTGCTGATTGGAAAGATTCTAGTTTGAAGTTGTCCAGTCCACTCCTGGGATGTTGATCAATCCAGGTTTTCGTTTGCTGGCTAAACGACTGAGCCTCCTGAAAGCCGTGTGCAGACCGAAATGGATGCCATGGATTCCATTGTTCTGAGTAGTTGCGATGCTTGTTGTACAATCCAGTTGCTTTGCCATATGCTTTCCCCCCCGCATTTTCCACTCCAACTACCTGCCTATGAGCCTGTGTCTTGGTTGGATCGGGGGTACAGGTGAGATCAGGCTGCTGAGGGTCTATACATTCTTCGTTGCGAGTATCTTCATGTGGTGGTGCACCCGGTACATTGTCTATATGGGGATCATTAATTGAAAGCTTGTTGATGGCCATTCAGGTGCACCTACTGCAGTCAAACCATGATGGCTCAGGGTGATCCCAGCCAGCAGGTGGTCGAATCCTGTTGAGTAATAGCCCTTCATTCATTGATATTAGGTGATATTGGTGATGGTTAGATTCCAGTCAGTTCTCGTTGCATAAATTCTTTTTGCAGATAAAGTATTTAACATGTCCCCGGCGAGTGTTGACCATATTTGGGAAACGCTCAGTGTTCTGGGGAATGTTGATGATGCTTTGGGGGGTATAGTTTTTTACTGGGTATGAGCGGCAAGGATATTTGTTTGAAAGTGAGCTAACTCAGGTTAGCGTATCACTTTCAAAGCCGCATCACATCCCACCAAATGTAGAGGAGGGGTAAAACAAAGTCACCTTAGGATTAGTTTTCTTCACAAACGAGGATAGTATTTACTGAAAATGGTTAGCAGAGAAAGTTTTTTGTATCATCACTGCGATCAACTTTTAATACTCTTCATCAGGTGCTACTACGATTGGCCTTATCGTATACTACGTCATTGTGGCATTGTGCAGACAATGTCTATGTTCGAGCCTCAAGCAGCGGATAACATCAGCTCAATACAATGAATAGGTAAGTTTCCTAGTTGGCTGTGTGCCCGGACAATGATCATCGAGATCTGTTAGGCTATAGGAAATGTTTGTCAGTAACGATTTTTGACTGGTAGGTGGATTCTGAGGAGACAATGAAATTTGCACAAGGAGCTCAAAAGGAAGCAATCACTGTTGCTGCTCAACTAACAGGCCTAATATTGAATGAAGTAGTTGGTCATACACACACATTTTGAGGGTAAAATGCCTAGTCATGCTAACTTTCCAACCGGATATAGTTCTTGTTGGTTTGCTGGGGATATCATGTCGAATTCCTTGTATGACCATTACAGTCATGAATGAAATAAAGGTGAGCGTCTATCCAAGTTCCTAGTATACGAATTCGAGCTTATAACAAAGAAAGGCAGGATGTGTGTGATTATGATTTCTTTTTCGCAGCCAGGTTTCATGGATCAAAGGTGCATTGAAACACCACTGTTCTTGACAAATACGATGGATATAAGATGCCTTCATTCGGCCGAAGGTCACTGCTACCTTCCATATTCTCAACTATACTCCACCTAATTCAAAATCACCAATTGAATTGATAATTTGTTTACCACCATCATGGTTCACATACAATGTCGACGAACAGATCTCCATCGAAGACAACCAATATCGCTCCACTGGGTGGGCTGTTTGGCTCAAAACAACGCCCAGCGGACAATGTGGGAGCATCAAATAATAAAGCTCGAAATACACCGAGCAAAGAAACTCAATTCGGGCAACCCGTGAATCAATTTCATCCTCCACCAGCAGGGTATAGTTACCCTCCTTTGCAGCCACCATTTCCAGGTGCTCCCCAGTTCTACCACCCTGCCCGATTCAACATGAAACCAAGCTCTTAACCATGCTCTGGTGGTGCAACCCAAGGATATCATAGTCATGCGCCATCGTGGGAAGGATACGACTTGCCCCAAGAAGGATATAGTCGACCCCAAATCTTCCCCCCTCAGCAATTCACAGGGCAGGGGCCGTCATCGCCAGGCACACCTCAAGTGCCTTCAGCACTGGCTGGAAACATTCCAGTCAATTGGCCGACATCTTCCTCCTCTACTCAATACGGGCAAATTCCCGGCGCACCACAGAGACCTCACATTAGCATCTGAAGAAAACAATTCCAGCCGGCTGCGGAACAGTGCACGACAGATGTTGCAGCGCTAGCAGATTCACCTCCATTACCAAGTATTTCTTAAGATGAGTTCAATGCAGATGCTGGGAGTAATGATTCGTCGGACTGGGGCGGGGCCAAAGGCAAAGCCCCAATCAGCTTGAACCAAATGGAATTCTCCTTCAAGCAATTTGCCCAAAGGATGGGACACCCCAACATTAGTATGTTCAATAAGAGGAGGAATCTATGGGTGGGTGGGTTTCTCGAGAAGAAGCATTCGTTCATTATCCTGGGACAGAACTGTTGGAACCAGTTGCGAGATGCACCGTTGTACTAAAAGATGGCGGTTAAAGATTTTTTGGAGACTTTTGAGACCTGGCTGCATTTGGAAAATTTCTATGATTCTGAATGGATTTGGCAGCAATGGGTGGAGATGTTTTTGAAGAAATGTACAAGTGAGGTTCGGGAGGTGAGGAAGTAGGGAAGGTGAGGCAACAAGCGACCGGCGATGGATTTGGGAAAGTACGTGGGCAAACACACGAAAGATAACCTCCCAGAGTTGCCAAATACAACTTTGATGGTTGTGATTCGTCAAGTGCCAAACGGCAACAATGACCAGATATCCAGCACTCAACTCCAAGCGTCGTGCAGAGATGTGAGGCACTGGGAGTTGCTGATTGACTTCATCGAAGAAAATTGTTGTCCGAAAGAACCATACTGTCTGACTGCAATATACAAATGCAACTTGACGCAGGAAGAATTGGATGAACAGTATATAGAATTATACGCACAGGGGCAAATCATGAATGACCCTCTATATGGTCAAATATCATACAATCGTTCCCTTTCAAATGCCTTCAAGTTGAAACTGGGAAACAATGTGAAACTATTTTTGGTAGAAATGAAGGCAGCGACAGGGAAAGATATTGCAGAGCATGTAATGAGACTGTGCAAGATACTCCCCACTAGGCTTGTTACAGTTAGTTATTTCCACTGCTCATCAGTATACTTAGACTTTGGAGGGATCTGATGAAAATGAACGTGCGGTGGACGAGAAGGCAAGTGGGAAAGAGATTGATAGTATTAATGTAAGTTCTGATTGTGTGAATAGAATTGATTAAATTTCACATATTATTGGGTCCAAATGATTGTCTGTGAAAGACCTAACATCGTGATGAATTCCAGGAGTGCCGGAGTATAATCCCATCTGCCCAACTTACCTTGGAGCAACTGAAAGAGATCATAGAGGACGAAATGAAGACTGACCAAGGTGCAAGAGAGGTTCCGGAGCAAGTGGAGGATGGCGAGGATGTCCTCGATCCAGATAATACAAGTTCAGTATTAAGCACTGTTCTCAAAGCAATCAACAACGAATTTGAACACGAGTGTCATGATGAGGTGGTTAGGCAGCTGAATGCCCACCCTATTTGCCAATCAACAGATAACTGTGTTGCAGGCCACCAGTATTCAATTCCAGGCCTGCCCAGAACTATGTTTCTGGAGCACCAGGTTTGGGCCAACTGGTTCATCGAGAGGAGGTGGGTTTGGGATGCTGCTATGCCAGGAGCACTGTTGGCGGATGAAATGGGTCTTGGAAAGACTTTCACATCGATTGCAACGGGAATGCTTTGCAAATTGGTGACTGAGAAAGTTGTAATGGGGTCGCCAATGTCCATTTTATGGGGGAATACACTTCAAGAGGGGGTGATTTTGGCGAACAATGACTTTCCCGGCATTGTCGGTGAAGAGCGGAAGAGGTATCCGCTCCAGAGATTGAATTCGTTGCCCCGCTGGATGTTGGAGATCCAGACAACACCAGCTCAGGGACATCCAGCACTTATATCGGCCCATGAACCAATCTTGGTGTTCACAATACCTGCAATTGCAGAGACCTTCAAGACTGTCATTGACAAGATGACACATGGAACCGATTTCAAACTCGTTGACTTGTTGCACGCCAAAAATACACCTCTCACTCACGAGGATCTGAATACCATTATTGATGAGCCGGAAAACTGATGGATTATCGACCTTGTGTTGTATGGTACCTTAACCTCCAGAGCGAAACCATCAAGCAATGGCTGACTCTCACACTGTTCATGGAGTTTTGGGATTTTTGATGAGTCTCATTAGTATAAGACAAAAAATAGCATTGGCTGGATAATTGCGACGAATGCGAGAATTCGATTCACACTGTAAGTCACTGCAAAGCCAGGATTCTATTATCTCTATGACTGGTGCTATCAGACAATGTGGGTGTTTTCAGGTGCGTCTGAAGATCCAGAGGACAAGACTGTGATGGAAATGCACGTCGCCAATGCACTGTAATCCGCAGTGAAGAGTTTGATGCATGCCATCTGGACTGAAGACCATGACGCTCAACAGGATGCAGCACACTGGATGATCCAAATAGCAAATACCTGGACAAGAAGGAGGTGGTTGGAATCGAAACTTGCAAACAGGAAACCACTTGTTCAGATTCCGAAGGAGAATGCACACCTTGTTGGTCTCCAATGGCCTGAGGAAGAGCAAGCTAAACTAAAGACCCTTGTGGAGAGATACACTTCACATGGTTCTTCAGGAGCGTGGAGGGTACATAGATGGCGGCTGGCATGGTTTTCATTGGTATTGGGAGACACAAAGAATTGGAATGATGATTCAGGACAATGGTACGATGAATGGCCATGTGATACTTGGGTCGATTCTCTGATTTTCCAATGACTGAGAGACACATTTCTGCCAATGCTTGTCAACGAATCTGCGGAGTATCCAGAGCCTGAGGAAGACGAAGCATCAAATGGGGCGCTCCTGCATGAATCTGAAAGTCTCAAAAGCACCTTGCCTCATGCACTTCCTCCTCAAAAAGCGGTGCTATTTTGTCCTCTGCCAGGCCAAATTTGTTATTTGAATTGGTGGCTCAGAAAGTTGTGTGGGGATGATTTGGATATATTCTACATGTTTGCGGAAATGGGCAATCATGAGTGCACAGCAATGCAGCTCAAATTCCAAGATTCGCCAAATCCCTCTGTGAATGTAACTACACCCAAAGTGGTTGGGACAGGCCTCAATCTCACAGCAGCAAACCATGCGGTAATAACTAAGAAGATCTGAGTATTGAATGAGCAGCGGCGGACATTTGCATGGGTTGTCCGACTGGGGCAAAACAGAGTTCCACACACGTGGCTACTGAACACTGGACCCAATGGTAATGATAACAGAGCGAGTGGACTCCACCAGTTCTCTGGAGTGGCTCAGATGAGAGTAGTGCATGGTCTGATGAACCGACCGAACATCACGACAACGATGATACACTGGATTTTGTAGTGTTGTCAGGACCATACGAACTGGCTTACGGAACATGGATACTTCATGCCATCAAACGGTGAGGATGAATGATAATTATCAAGGCACTGAAATCAATGTACGCCTCTTTAAACATTCAACCAACACAATCTCACCAACTGATGCAAAATAGTCAAATGGTATGGAGAATAACGTGCAATTGAGTAGTCCAGCAGTACTGGTCAAAATTCAATTCCATTTTGGGTTAGATAATTATAGTGATGAATATGAGATGATGGCATTGGTAAACTGAATCATAGCCTCATTTGGATGAACCAATATGTGATGAAAAGCAGGTGCGCCAGGTGAATGTGGGAGTTAGTGAAATTCCGTGGTGCCGAATATTTCTCTGTGTGAGAATCTGTCGAGCTGCAGTCACTCCTCATCTTCGTCCTATATTGTCTATGTGGAAATGTGATTCCGAAATCTGTAAACGAGATCTGTGTGTTCATGTGCGCCTGTACTTCCAAGTTTGATTCCAATTTTTTCTTCCTTGTCAATTTCAGGCGCACTGGATGCGAGAGTTACGATAGAATTCGGGATATTCACGGAGTCATCAATGTTGAATAATGTACAGTCAGTTGCAGAAGAGAATCACTGTCACCTTCTCAACTCTCCAGAGACAGATCCAGTACAGTATATCTAATCATCCTTGGATAGAAAGACTATCTAAGCGATAACGAGTTGATATATCGTATCCTAAGACACCCCTTGAGTATTCCAGGCTTACCCGAAGAATGAAGCTGAGTATTTCCTCACTCAGGAATGATGTTCAGCCACACCTCAAGTCCACTCTCCTGTCAAGGTTGATGGTCTCAGATTTGAAACCGCACACATATTCTATTCACCGGCCAATTTTGACAAGCGGCTACTCATTATTAACATATGATCCCACTCCAGGATATGATCCCACTCCAGGAAAGCCTCTGAACCATGTACACCCACTTCGCATTACCCTTAAACGATTCATTTTGCCTCATTCGAAGCATATTTTCTACTTCCTGAATAGTTTGAATCTGTGGCTGCCAGCACACACAGAGTGCCATCTTTCAGACACTAAACTTTTATGTGCAGGCCCGGCTCATCCTGCTTGGTCTTAAGCTAATATTTCAATCTATGCTTGATCGGTATGTGAAGGCCACTACTTAAATGCCATAACTGTCACGCTCTGTGTCAACTTATCCTTCGGTGAAAGGTGTCCACCTCACGCTTACCGTAGATACACAGCCCTGGGGGATATGTAACGACACTTAACTCGATTTTGACAAAGAAGTATGTTTGGACCTTGCATTTCCAAGATCCTAAAATAGCTTTTGTCATTCGGGCTCCATACTCGAGCTGCAGCTTACAACAGTGAACCTCAAATGACTGCTTCTGCTCAGAGATTCTGCAGATGACTGGCAAATCCTGCTCGCTTGTATACCACACTTCCTCGGATAGACTTAAATTCACAATGTTTCTAATGTATACTTAACTAAATTTCGACTAACATGTATGTTTGGGCCGGCAAAGCCCGTATCTTAATATAGATTATGAACTGATGCCGATCAAGAGAGTTCAAAGTGCTAGAATCTGAGTGCCAGTCTCTGCTCAACGGGTCAATCGGTAACCGGCAAGCTCTCGCCCACCACATACTTTTAACACCTGAAGTTTGTGACAAATCATAAACAGACAATATCTGATTTCCGCTAACGTCCAATCCTAAGGATGCATGAAGAACAAATTGTGATGAAAGCTCGAGTTAAGTCAAGGCAGTTGCTGAGAGTACAAGCAACTGTCAAAGTATGGCGAGTTTACAATCCCAGCCATTACATTAGATTGAATACTGCATGCCGATTCAATGCTCACTTCACCTCAATCGGCTGGAACTGCATGCTGTTATTGGTCTTTCCGCTGTCATTTGAAGCCTCATGACGCATTCATCTCGTTCTTACAAGATATTATGCATAACATCATAACGTGAGCAACAATTTATGACCCATTCACTAGCAATCTTGGCATTGACGACAACTAGAATCGATTAGATTGCCCCTGAATCTTCATTGGACTTTCACGGTTCATCCTCTATGTTGAATCTCGCCTGTGCAAACCAAAATTCTCCGTCTTCTCTTACAGTCACTGCATAAATATAGTCATTCAGCAGACTCAGACCGCTGAAAGTGAAGTTCTGTACATGACATTGCCTAATCGACCGCTAACTTTGCTGCAAAATCCTAAACCAACAGAATATCATGAGAATAGGGCATCCTTCAGACTGGTATACCGCATTTGGAGATACATATTTATCCACTATCAGCAACAAACTCAGTTTCAACCCATGTAACTTCAACTGTTGCCACTCACCAAAGTCCCAACTCTATCCTCCGTCCAAGTTCTGCAAGAATCTTTAACACACAGAGAATTCTGTGCCACGGGGTCACCTCTCATATGCTCAAATGAGTGGTATGATGAACTACCTTCGGCAGTGTCATATGCAGGGGCAATCATGATCAACCCATTTCTCAGTTTCCCATGTCCGGTCCTGAGATATAGTTAGCGATACAACCATATTGATGTCTTGAGTTCTTCAGGTGTGTCTGGTTCAATTCTACATATGTTGGTTTACATCAACCTCCAATTCTTGCATCAATAGTGTACTTGGATACGAGTGCTAACATGTGGGAATTGGGGGCATAAAGAACCCATCTAATCCGGTGCACCTGACGCTTTCTAAATAACAACAAAGAACCAGCATCAGCAATATAAATATGAACCGCCCACATGTCTTCCGGACTCTGTCCAGGGACGTCTCGAATTGCATCCTACTCGACCATGTGTTACTTTCTTGCCCTGTCTTCCCGTTATTCTATCAAATTTTGTACTATATTTACCCTTATATACTTCTCTCTACATTCCCAACTTTACTTCATCAAACATGGAACCTACGGCTAGCCAGGTTAGTAATCACTATTCACAGAAGGATGAAGAAGCACATCTTGAGAGAGCAATTGCACGTACATTGCAGAAGACAGCCAATCTTGATTGCAAATCAAATGTTTGAACATCCAACCCAGCTTTCGAGTATAGAGTTGGAGATAGCTAGTGTCTGGGTTATAATTCTGATGAAGCAGGATGAAGACGATACCGATCGGGAGATCACCAATGACGAATGTGAAGACTCTGTAGAGTCCACCTTGTGATCTGATTTCGAAGAAGAAGATCTGGACATCGGGCAGAAGGTCCTACATCAAGATCAGGCGCGTCGTGATAAGACAATACGAACTACAAGGGTTCTACTGCGAAAGACACAGAGCCATGCCGATACTGTCATTGCCCGCACTCCTCTTCCAAATCTATTACACCCTGTCAGGGCCATAGCACCACCATTGCGCAAAGGCCACAAGTCAGCCATCAACATATCATGCGAGTCTGACGTTGTACAGGTGCTCCTGCTTCCCAAGGCCAGTGGAGACCACAATGTTCCTCAACCAAAGATCAGTGGAAATCACAACATTCCTCAATACCAAAAGGCTACTTTTGAGGTAGTGAAACGGTTCATGGAGGCAATCGTATTCACAAAGACTCCCTGGCGAATCATTTCCGATGGGAACTACTCGATGGTTGATGAAGCTTGGAAACTAGCCATTGAAGCCCAGCATCGTCAGTGGGCATTAGCCGGTGCTGCTGTAGGTACCCCATCTGTGTGGCAATTGCCCAGTGGTTTATCTTTTAAAATCAATCCGCAAACCCGAGAAGCTGTAAGTGTTTACTCTGTTTTCTGCTCCTTGATTGGACTTATGATGAAACTAAACCCCCAAAAATACATAGATCAAACTAGAGATTAGCACCATTTGAAGGTGCTTGGCAGATGGGGCTTGTCGAACTCTTGCCTGTAGTTAACGGTTGCATCTACGATCAGAGACTGAGGTTTATATCCAAATTAAGCAGCTGCACGTTGACGATGCTTATCTCTCGAAGATCATCGATGATAACAAGTCCTGGTTCACACGGATGGATGTACTTGACTTTATCTACCATCAGTTTTCCTTCACCACCAATACCTTGGGGCGACAACCATCCATATTGCAGTTGTTTCAACCTCTAACACCACAAACAATAGCGCTTGTGGCCACAGCTATTCATTGTGCATTGTATGAGAATGCCACTGGAGGGAAGGTTACAGGTATGTTCTGTCAAGATGAATATTGAGGTAAATTTTGCCCTTCCACAGTGATAGATTGCATTACTGCAGAAGCCATTGCAGTCATCACAATCAAATTACACATGGTGGGGCTGCTTCATACCCTCCCCCCCCGATGGTGCTCCTCCGCTAGAATAGGCGCTCCTCAATCCCCATCAGCACTCCTCAATTCCTCAGCGGTCCTCAATCTGGATTAGTTCTTCGATATTATATTCAGCGCTCCATACTGCATTTGCTGTCCGCGCTCCTCCTCTGGGATGGGCGCTTCTCAATCCCCTCCTCAATCTCAATTTAGAGCGCCTCTAGTTCATTCCTGACTCTTCACCTCCCTCCCCTTTCAGTGCTGCTCAGGCTGAATGGGCTGCTCCGCTGCATAGACACTTCTCAATTCCCGTTGGTGCTCCTTGGCCTGGATTTGCGCCCCTCAATTTCATTCTGCACTCCTCCATCACCATCGGCACTCCCCTGGCCCACCTTGCACACCACATCAGGCACTTCTCTTTTCCTGATAGCGCACCTCTTTTTCCCCCGAATTCATCATACTGCCTTTCAAACTCCATTTTTGATTCACTTCAAGCTAACCTCGATTCCAAACCTTTTAGATATCACAAATCAAGCCAAATGACATTGGAATTCAATTTCACCCACTCGCCAGGACCATATCATTCAGAAATATAAGGAGCGCCTCTAGCTTCATCGTGCCATTGATAAATTGAGTGTTCCTGCTTTTGTTGGCCCTGATGAGATGGGCAATTTAGTGGATGACATTGAGACTATGTTTGATTGATATCATTCTGATTGCTTAGTGGGGCTACTGTTTCGGTTTTATCTACTTTCATTTTTAAATCACCCGCCATTATCTTTGGTTCTTCCTTACTGTAGCAATGCAAGCAATAGAATGTTGATGAGATGCTGTGTACAATAGTATGATTTAGAAGTTGATAATGAACAATAATCTATGCATCATACGTGGAGGGTATTCTTATTGCTTGTGTACATCCAGACAATCTCAGATAACGCCTGCAGTTCTTTGAATTAATATCCATACAAATCCGGTAACTCTCAGAGTTAGTTCGTGATTCCCGTATTGGTTGTGCGACGGTTCTAGGTGCTCTCAAAGTTTTCACAACTGCTCCCATGGTGCTCCTGTACTAGTCATCAGAGATCCCAGTTACTCTGTAGGCCGGCTGGAATGTCCTCCCAGGGTCTGATACTCTGCTGAAATTGACACTTCTAAGTTTACATGCCACATCCTCTCAGTCACTCCTGGAGGCTCCCAGCGACTAAAATACATTTTGCTGATGCAGTCGCCAGTCCTTCGTGCCGTTGAGGTACCGAAACACGCGCGTGAGAGCTACCATATGCTCATTGCTCGGGTCGTGATTATACCGCCTGAGGACTCCGATGGCATATGTGATATCGGGCTGAGTGGCCGTCATCGCGTACATAACGCTTCCGATCATCGATTGGTATAAGGTCTGATCACAGGCTGCTTTGGTGGGCTTCCTCTTGTGAAGCTTCATTGCCATTGGCGTGGCAACTGGTCTGGACTCATCCATTCTGAACTTCGCCAAGAAAGTCCGAATGTAGCTGTGCTGATGGATGTCGATCGTGTGATGCTCCTGATTGCGTTCGATGTCCATGCCGAGATAGAAGGAGACACTCCCGAGATCATGCATCGGGAACCTCTTCTTCATCTGGTCCTTAATCTGCCCAATCAAGCCCTCGTTAGGAATGATGAGGAGATCATCGCCGTACAGAACGTCTGCGGCAACGACTATGTCTTGATCCTTATCATGGAGCACGAACAGTGCTCTGTCGACACGTGATGCCACGAACCCAATCGAGATCACGAAGTCCTTAAAAGTGCCATACCAAACGTGCGAAGATTGTTTCAGGCCATAAAGAGACTTTCTCAACCGGAGTACCATCTTCCACGAAGTCTTTGACCTCCCAGTTTAGACCAAACGAAAATATCCCTGCGGCGGGTGCATATAGATCTCTTCCTCCAAGTCAACTCCCAAGAAAGCCATGCAGACGGCCATTTGATGGATCTCGAGATCGTACTTGGCAGCGGTCGTGAGTGCCAGCGCAATGTGGCCCAAGCGAACAGTCGGTGCATAGGTAGCCTGGTAGTCGATGCCTTCGATTTGGTGATTTCCTCCACAGACTAGCCTGGCCTTGAACCGCTGCACATTGTCTGCTCCATCGCGCTTGATCTTGTATACCCAGTGACTTCGCAAAGCCTTTCTCCCTTCCGGAACTCCACGAAATCTCCAAAGACTTGATGCTGACCAATTGCATCTAACTCTTCTTTCATAGCTGTATCCCATTTCTCGGCGAGCGGAGACTCGGTTGCTGCTTTGTAAGACTTTTGATTATCGATGCCATCCTCGTGATCGTGATTATCGGAGATCGCAGCTGCAACGTAGATGAGAATCATATCCTCAAATTCCTCATCTTCGAGAGCCAATTGTGCAGACTCTGCCAACGTATCCTTCCCAGCACGGTTCCGGCGACTACCTTCGGCCGGCGGCTTCCATCCATCTCCAAGTGAGGTCACAAAGCCAGCCAATTCTCGTGACTTCTTTGTCTTTGGCTGCGGAGGCTCCGGAGGTGGATCATCATCCAATGACTCCTCCGTATGACGTTCGGTTGCTTCCTTCTCTATGGGTTTGGGTTTGGATCCCTCGATGTCATCGCTGTAGAAGTGCTCGTTCAAGATCGCTTCGTCAGCAGCATTCGGTGCTGTGTACTGCTTTCCTTCTCTGAATACCACATCTCTGGAGTGGTGAAGAGTCTTGCCCAATGGGTCGTATACGGAGTACTGCTTAGTCGATATGCTGTACCCAACGAATCTGCCGGGAGTGGCTCTGTAATCCAGCTTCTTTCATTTCTCTTTCAGAACGAGGACGAAAGCCAAGCATCCGAACATACGGAGATGCTTGAAAAATTGTTTCCTCCCATGCCATGAATCGTACGGGGTTTTGCCGACTACCGATCATGTCGGAGCGCGGTTCTTGAAATAGACTGCCACTGAGACTGCAAAGGCCCAGTACTTCTTCGAAAGTCCGGCATCGTCCAGCATGCATTGTATGCGCTCCATGATCGTGCGGTTCGCCTGTTCGACAACTCCATTAGACTGAGGAGTATAGGGCGTAGTCGTTTCCTTTCAGATCCCTTCTGATTTTGGGTATTCTGCGAATTTCTTGGAGGAATACTCACCGCCTCCATCAGTACAAAATCGCTTCACTTGCTTGCCCGACTCCTTTTCTCTAAGAGCCTTCCATTCTTTGAATTTCTCAATGGCTTCCGACTTTTACTTCAATATGGACTCATCCGTATGCCTCGTGGCATCGTCGATGAAGAGCAGCATATATCGACCTCCTCCGATGGCTGTTTCCAGGGGACTGCATATGTCCGAGTGCATGAGCTGCAGAGGCTCAGTGGCACGGGAGGTCGTGGGAGTAAAGGGCTTCCGAACTAACTTGCACTTGATGCACCTCTCGCAATTGCACTTCCCGGTCATTGTCGGAGCGTCAGTAACGACCTTCGGCAGGATCTCCAAAGCCTTCAGACCGACGTGTGCCAGGGGGCGTTGCCATAATATCCGCTTCTCTGCATCGTGCCGAGATGCATGCCCAGTCGTCTTAAGTACCAGCAGGCAGCTGTTGTTGTTGTCGATATCGGTGTATTCGGTCGATCCCGGGGCTCGATCCAGAACACAATCCAGAACGAATAGCCCATCGACCTGAGGTGCAGTGGCAATCAACTTGCCATGGCGATTGTAGAGGTTGGGACCATAGTGATTCACAGGTTCGACTTTGACGTCCTTGTCCATGATGTGAGATTCTGAGATGAGATTGAACGACCCCGGCAAATGCACCACTTCTTGGAGTATGATCGTTTCCATCTTTCCATCTGGTAGTTGACAAATCAACCTAACACTTCTATATCCGGATTCAAATGATGTGACCCCATTGTATTCCTTCACCTTCTCCGAATTCGGAGGATATTCGGTGTAGGTGATGAACATTGATCGATGGCCGGAGATGTGAGTCGTGCATCCGCAATCGATGAACCAATTACTGGATGAAGCATTTGAGCTAGCCACCATCCAATAGTTCTCGATTGAAGTAGTTTTAGTCGATGCTTTTGGTGGAGTGTTGGCAGACTGTGGAGGATCGCCGCGTTGATTGCGCAAGCAGTTGTCGGTGTTATGCCCTCGCCACTGGCAATGAAAGCACTTCCGGAAATCCTTCTCTTTCCTATCCTCCTTATTATCTCTCTTATCATGTCTCTTATCCCTCTTTGGACTTCTGCTGCCTTTACCGGTTTTACCGCCTTTGCTCCCCTTCTTTGCAAAGAGCAGAGCTTCTGGAGCGAGCCGATTCTCTCTCTTGATTGCAGCATCCTTTTCGACGAGCTTGGTGATGATCTCATCGGGCGTGGCAGTCATCGTGGCGTTTTTGTCCATCATGAGCTCCAGGAAGACTTTCCACTCATCGTTCCTTGGGATCCCACGAAGGAGGTAGAAGATGTGTTCCTGCTCGTTCATCCTGGCGATTGTCTTTGCAGTGTCCGTATCGGCATCAGTGTCAGTGGTCGATGGTGCTGTCGGTCCTGCGCAGAGGGTGTAGTCCTTGACTTTCTGATCGATCCGTGATGCGTAATTGTCGACATCTCCGCAGTCCTGTAGCTTGATGCTCCACAGGTCTTCCCTAATCTCGAAGATGTTGAACTTTAGCTTTGACTTGTAGGCTGACGCTAGCTTCTCCCAAAGCGTCTTCGCATCATCGACGACCGTATACTCCGCTTGTATCCTCGGTTCCATGCCGAGCAGGATAGTCGATCTGGCAACACCATGGCGATTCATCCAGTCTTTGAAAGCGGCCTTCTCTGTAGCGGTCGCGTTTGCTGCTGGCTCTTCCGGCTTCTCATCGTATCCTTTGATGATACCATACACTTGCTTTTGCTCGAGAAGTAGTGCCATCTCGGTTGCCCATTGTTCATAGTTCGTGTCATTGAACTTGGTGATGGTGATCGTAGTCGAACTGATCTTGTATCGCAATCGTCCGTTATCGTAGTCTCTCAGACTGTACGTTACGGGTGACGTCTAGCAGCCGCCGTCAGAAGTACGGCGGGGTGTGGGGTAATTGCTTAGCTTCTGGAGACGCTTCTCCGTGACGATGACCTCCACTCGACAAACGAAAATGAAAGTGTTGATCGTCGGTGTCCTTTTTAAACGCAAGGGCTCATAACCTGTTGTATGGTGGCGTGTGCTCGAGTAGTCGAGTGTGCGCGGGCGTATGCGAAGGTGTCTATTGTATCGTGTAACGAGACATGTCGCATCGACATATGGTCGATCGATGACTAATGGTGCCAACTACAAAAGAGGCTAGTTACATCATAGTCCTTGGCATAGTGATATCCGTACTTCCAATCAGCTCAACAATATCAACCATGTAAGCATCCCAGTAACCGGTCATACTCACCATATATTTTAAAGTGTACTAGCACTTGTGCTCTCCCAATCCCTTGTGAACAACTACACAGGCCAAGCGCTCAAGTGATTATTGTTACTGCTTTGGCAGCTTCTGCATTCCGTATCATAGCTATCCGTGATGGTGAATCATAGATGCCCTTGTATCTATCTCATAAGCTTCTTGTGAAACGGTCATTCATACCATGTATAGTCAAGTGTGTTTACGCTCTCCTGCACCCTCGTGCATTGCTTTGTTCGCTAGCCTCGATATCTGATGTCCTCTCTTGCAGCCGGTGGCTCTCACACAGTGCCCGTCAGTTGTTATATTTGTCCTCCTTCAGCATTGGGCAAGTAGCCTTATAGGCCTCCAGTATGGTTGTTCCGCATTCCTTTCGGCAAGCCGGTTGGTAAACATCCCAGTCAGTGCCTTCGGTGGATGGCTCCCGATAAGCCTGAGTTCCAGCGCCCCCTATGAAGGCAATCCTGTAATCATCTTAGGGTAATTGTTTAGACTGTCTGTCACGATGCCTTTCGGGGACTGTCTCTTGCGATGCCATTCGGTGACTGTTGCTGGCGATGCCGTTCGGTAGACTATTCGGTACATTCAGAGATCATTTTTGGTCTCATTGGATACAGCTTCAGTTGACATAATTGCACCCGTTCGGCATAGATCAAGCTCCAATGATCTTCTCATCAACTTTCCGGTGTTCTTGCGGTTGCACTGATCATCCTCCTGCTGGTCGGTGCACTTGTAGGTACCCTTGACATCCGCCCTGTGCTCGGTGCACTTATTATCTCCAATTGCCGGGTGCGCTCGCCAAGTTTCCTCCGGGCATGCTTTCCACTCCTTCTCCAGGTGTGCCTTGCTGTCACTTGTCTGGGCATCCATATCTCATCGACTAATCTCCAGCTGTGAATCTCTGCCAGTAAGTGCCCTCCATGGTGCTTCCGCCCAGCGCTTCCGGTATGGTATTTGCTTGCGGTAGAGGTTGTTTTCGATTTCTGTACGGTTATCCCCCTTATGTATGTCGTAGCTCCGCCAACAACTAATTCATAGCAGCCATGTATTGCGGGATTGCCAAAACTGTGTCGGGATCTCATTCGGGTTTGTAATATGGAAATGCGGCTTCTTGATTCATCTGTAGGAGTATTTGCCATCACATCCCTGCTTGCACTTTTCGCCACTAGCCTTCTCCTTTGGTGTATGCGTTTTACGGAGCTTCGTTTCTGCACTTCTGGTACGGTAATAGTTTGTGGCAAGGGCTGTTGCGAATCCGGCACTGCCATCCCCCACTTTAACGATTGTTGCATCGCTGATGACTTGTCTTATATTGCAGCATGATGTGCGGTATCGGCATTGTAGCTGTAACTGGGGATCTCATTGGCGATCGTATTTGGAATTGGGACTTGGGCTTGTAGGTGTATAATTTGGTATCTCTGAATATTGCTCGGTATCGTACTTGGTGGGGCCATGCCGCCGGTACATCATATACATTCATATCTGCGTTCCATGGAAACTTCTTTGTCCGAAATCAAAGTTGTGATCTCGAGAATGGTATAACTTTGCACAACCACAATATCTTCATGTAAGGGAACAGGAATGATTGTCATCCCTCTCATGCGATCCATCTCCTGAGATCCATCACCTGTCATCCACCTCAGTCATCAGTTCATATCCGGATACGATTCATATCAAGCAACGATCCACCTCCAGACGAGATCCATCCCTTTATAACAATTGCCGGCGACAATTCATTTCCGGCCGCGATCCATCTCCAGCCACAATCCATCTCTGGCCGCGATCTCTCCATGGCTGTGATCCAGTTGGTTCCAGCCAGTTGTCTCCACCATGTGCATAATTGCGCTCGTATGGGCTGCCACATTCCGTGACTTTTCCTATAGCTCTGTAAGCTCTCTAAAGATCATTGTTATTGACCTCCATACTGTCCGTCTTCCATTGACTGTTCATCACAGTCCCATAATCCGGTGACATGTCATCCATCATAAGAAAATACCCACTCATTGATCCTTCCATATGGCATGGGATCTTTATGTCCAAATCCATGATTCGGCCTCGTGAGCACGTGATCTCATTCCACACAATTGGGTGTATACCACTCGACTCACCTCCAAGAAGTTGTAAATCCGCCCAAATGAGAAATCCTAACCGGGCTCCAAATTGATTGCAATTGACCGATGCAGCTGGAGTGTCTCTGCCTGGGCTTTGCTGAACCTCCACGATATCTCTGTATATTGCTGGATAAGTCCTCCATTGTCTGTAGGAAGCATCTATGTCGCGGTACCGGCTCCATCTGCCAATGTTAGTTCTCAATTCGTGATAGATATGGAGTGGTAGAGGAATATCCAGGAGCCCAGATTTAAAACATTTCGCACATGGAAGAGCCAAGACCCGCCGTCCAGTACTCCCTTCGTGTCTCGGCGTGCCGACAACGTTTACACGAGTATACCCTTAGGAATCTTTTTCTCCCTGGTGCCGCCGCTGCTCCATGCTCACCCGTCCAGTCCCTGGTACCTATCTCACCACTTGAGATGCTTTCCATGGTTACTCCCAGCAGCCCTATATGAACTCCCACTCTGAGGAAGAACGTCCAAACAACCTCCTAACTGGCCAGTTGATCGTCAGAGGTATTGGCCCCAACTATTTGAATATCTGGAACACCGCCACCTCCTTCGGAACACGCCTCCTCCCTAGCCGTGATTGAGGTACAATCCCGGGGCATACCTGATAACCTGCCCGGTCCACTACCACCTCGTCCGCTAATCCTGGGGTTGCAGAGCCAAGAGTCGAACGCTTTGCATGTCGACGGTATGATTCTTGGACATGTGCCAAATCATTCCCTATCAGTCTCCAGCTCACACAGTGGGTCCACCGCGGCTGCCACCATGTGTACGAATAAGCTCACTGAGTAAATGGCATACTTCTCATGCCCAATTGGGACTGTCGGACAACTAAATACCGTCCATTCCCAAGTGGGGATACGTCACATCAATTGAATCTCCGCGGCTTAAATACATGCTAAATCCACTGTTCTCCTGAGAGTGCGCAGACGGTGCATCCTCCGGTAGCCCCATGGATCCTTAGAATCCCGGCTACAAATAAAAATCATCTCCATTGTATTACGAAAAACCCTCTTCATATGCCATTGTATGGGCACATATTCATGTTCACTCGTTGGCGTATGTTTGATGAAATTGAATAGAGTTAGCGCAGATGGCTCACTGTTCTCACAACCATCTGATTCGGTTGTCCAATCAGGTACAAAAGGTATCAATTGATAATGGTAATCGTTAACCGTACCTGCAAGCCACTTTAGAACTCACCTGCTCATTGTACATCCCATGCGGAGATGCCACACGATCTGTGATCGCTGCTTCACCATCTTGAACTCTGCCCATCAATAGACGAAAGTAATGAGTATTCAAAGTTGTATCATTGCAGGAGACTTCTGTAGGCCCTGCAGTAAACTCCTAATATCATCAGTAATGTAGAGGACTCCATCGAGTGATGTAGAAGGGAATCGCGATTGGAACTGCCATCGGTGGCATCGCTAGATGTGAATCATGCATATCGCATACATCCGCCCTCAACCTCCATAGGTCAACTTCGCAGCTTCTCTAACGTAGATGAGTCCATCGAGTCGTATAGATGGTATTGGCGGTTCAACTGCTGTCGGCGATGCTGATCAACATGAATCGTGCGTAATTCGTAAACTGCCTCTGTAATCGTCAATTGAGTCAATTGGAAGATAACTTGTCAAATCTCATTGTTGCCACAATTGGTAGCCTTCGAGTTCTCCTATGAATTTGTTGAAATCGACTTTGACTGACTTGGTTGCTGACACGTCTCCTTGCTCATTGGCCACTGTAATCAACTCAGATTGTCTCTGCAATCGTTAACCTCAATTGGGTGTACTTATCAAGCATCATTGGTTCTGCAATCTGTCACTGTCAAATCTGGACGATTTCTTGTTCTTAGGTGTTGCGATGCGTCTCTGGCCAATTGGCCTCTGGAATTTGCCCAAGATCATCTCTGTTACAGTTAACCTCAATTCAATAGACATATCTAGACACTTCAATGATGCAATCAGTCCTCGCAAATCTGAATGATATCTCGTGTGTAGACTACGTGTCGTGACACGTCCGAAAGGTGTATATCATGACATCCTGTATGCGAAACATATCTTAAATTGTAAGAGTGATAATCGTGTAAAGGCTTACACCCGTGTATGGCCTCGTATGAAGGTATATCAGTAGATACAGTTGCAAACGTTGATGTCAATATTGTAGAGTAGTATGAAGGTTAGATTATCGCTAAAAATCTAAGGCTCGTGGTGAGCCGACTATATAAAGCAGATATTACCCAGCCCTTGACACATCATGGGCAGCCATGCCATTACAGCAGACATTGAATAGTTCAGTTCGTCCTCCAGGGAAATGCTTTTCAGACCAAGCTGGTGGCAATGGTGATCTTTCCGACAATGTAATTGCAGCGATGCTGTCATGTTGCATATTTGACCAGGATGCTCTGACAATCACTTCGTTTTCTAAAATGTATCCTACAGCTGTTATTTCCTTGCTTTGAGAGCGAGATTCCTTCTGTGTAGCAGGTAGGTTCTGGCCACCTTGCCACATCTCCAAAAAGTCTTCGACCTTAGCCATTAAGAACAATTTATTTTCCTCGACCTGCTTCTTCAATTGGAACTCGTTTTCAGTTATTGTCGGGTCTAACACTGAGTCGTTGCCTGCCAATATCGCATTATTGGCTTCAACATACAACCTCACTACGACATTCTCCTGTTACATTTTCCTAAAGGTGTTTGACTGCCTCCAGCCGATAATGTTGTGCCCACAGGAAAAAAATGGCCTCCACTCAGATGCAATGTGATGGGATTGAGAGTATCTCACATGCCACATTTGAGAGATCGGTGTACTTTAAGTGTGTTTCCTCTTGTTCACACCACTGGGCAGTGATATCTAGCATTCTAAGTGTTCAGATGATCTCAATGGGGTCAGAATGGTAAACATTAAGATTCAGATTAACTTGTCACCAGATTGTTAGTTATTCTGTTGGAGAATTCAAATAGTGCCTTCCAGCTGTCAATATGCATGCAATGCAATTACTTCATCCAGGTGTCGTTTAAGCCACATCTGTAGACATTAAGTATTCTTTATCATTGCTTCACAAATCATATAGTTCAAAAGATGATTGACCAGATCCAACAGTCGTTGCAGTGGGGAAGACAGTGTTGGTTGGTCCTTGTTCAGGTATAATCACAGGAAAATGTCTATGTTTTGTGTGGAACTAATTCTCCACATACTTCAGAAACACCTCCTGGTATTGGGTACTATAACAGGTATTGTCTACAGCATTGATATCCATTCCCTTGTCCCACTTCCTAAACAATCAAGACCTCTCGCAAGATTCAAGGATGTGTGCTGACATGAGAAGTATACCCAATGTCTGAGTACCTTCCGCGCAACATATGGACAGTGTCTGTTGCACAAACTTCACACTGAAGAATGACTCTTCCTTCCATTGAGTTTTCTTCTGAGCGAATGCTGGCACAACACCATCAATATGGTGGAACTTGTCATTGTAGACAGTGATAGCTTGATATACAGTAATGGTATGCCTGTTCAACATATACAGTGTCCAGCATCGGACTGTCCATAAAACTTCCATGACATACTTGCGAATGGTTCAGTCATACTGTACTGCGACTAGTTGCTGGCAAGCACTGTATTGTAGATTCTTGAGCCACTCACTGGAGAATTCTCATAGTCAGTATACACACTCAATCAACTCTGGTGTAGAGTTTCACTGGGTGTTCAAATCAATAATGGTTAATACTACAATTTGTACTGTGGATTTTTGGCAGTTATTAAACTTGTTTTGATGACCTAGCATTATCATAGAGAATACACCACGCATTCGCTGCTCTCTGATGGTTGGTTTCAGGACTTTCCTAATGGTTTGAAGTATGTACTTCTCAGTTATCGATGCTAAACCTGGTCTCATGGCTGACACTTGGTTGATTCTTGCATTGTCCTCTTTTTGAATTCTTTGACTCTTCGCAATGGCTATGCTTTCATTCCCCCTCCATTGCTGATTGGGCTCATGTATTGCCCAAGACTTGGTGTGGCCTTTTACACCACGAATGCTCATGAATCCATCCAAAGCAAGCTAAATGATCAGCATCATGCATGGCATGTGGTTTCTCAATAGAGGCCACTCACTTCCAGAGGGCTTGAAGGTTGATTCCAGCTTCTGAGCCATCGTATTGTCTGAAGAAGTGTTATCAGTAGTAATTCCAAGTAAATGGCTGTTTGTAAGCTCAAAATGATTGTTAACTTTTTTGAAATGTACGGCTTGCCTTGCTCAAGTAGGTTGACCCTGAAGCTATCATCCGTCATGAACTTTCAACTTTGGAAAATAATAGGCTAACAACCTCATTGAAAGCAAGTTGTACTTCTTCCAATGCCCAATCCTGATTAACATAGTAAGTAATGACAGATGTTTTCCCTAGTTTGTTCATCAATGTTCTCATATCTAAAGCTAAACTAACTTTAGTTCTTAATGGTAATGGCTTATTAATTGCATCCACTGTCAGTGAGTATTCCTTCCGGCAGATATAACTTTGGGTGCTACTGGACCTATTCACCGGCTTCGTTCGTAATGCATTATTTGATCGTTGTAGCGCTAGGCTTGATATTGTGCTCAGTCCAATATGAGCTGAAAGATATCATAACATGAGGTAACGACTCCAAGTGTCTTGGTGACATTTGGCAGTGACCAAGTTCTTAGCTACAATGTTGAAGTATATTGTCTATCAATTCAGTTAATATAGATAAAATCTAAATGTTGAATCTGAGTTTCCATTAAGAACTAACAACTGAAATTCCCTGACTACTGTGTCTCTTCAGTATGGCCAAAGCTGTTTCATCGACCATTGAACAAGTCAATTTTGAATCTTTCAACGCTATTATTTGGTGTACCACTGCGATACACATGTCTACCAGAAGCTGTTTCCCCATTGAGCTGGGCCCATATTATGATGGAAGGTGAAATACTTGATGCCAACTCATACATATGCTGCCAGGGCTGCCAGTCTCCTCAACGCTGCCGTGTACATAGAAACGCCACAATGCAGCGGGTCAAGAATAATTCCAAGCAATACAATACTTTGAATCCATATTCAGAGAAGCTAACCCAGTATCAAATATGATTTGTGAAGTAAGGTTGCTCAAATCACAAATAAAGACAAATTCATCTTTGAATGATATTACAATATCTAGCAGCGACGTGTGCAAAGATTATGAATCTGACATCACAGTAGGAATTCGAAAGCTACGTAAGTCAACTTCATAAACTATTAAAAGTTATGTTGTAGCAAAGTAGAAAGCTGGTTCTTAAATATTGACTCTAGAGCTAAAAGCAAGAAACAAGTAAGACCTCTGAGACATTGCATGCATGTTTCGGAAGTTGTATACCAAGACGTATTCAAAAGCCTGACTGTTAAAGACTCAATTTAGGAACAATGCAATGCAGTTCGTTGCTGTGTCACTTACTGAGCACTCTCAACAAACGTTGGCGCTCCATTTACACTCAACTGTAAGAGGTGGTAGCTATATTGTCACCGGAATTTTTGCCCATAACAGTGGCCAATACTTGGATTATGAGTAGATGCCATTGCACAGCACTTGGATTGTCCATGATGCGACACCGAAAATTGTTGGTGGTCCAGTGACGCTCATATTGAGAATATGGTAGCGAGATTGTCAGTAGCATCTCTACCAATAAAGGTGACCAATGCTTTAATTATGGATTTTTGTTGGGGCACAGCCTTTTGAATATCTAGGATGCAAGACCAACAATCATTGATGCTCTATTGATCCTCATGTTCAGGAGAAAGTACTAATGTTGTCCCTAGCATTTTTGCCTACATAGGCAGCCAATACTTCAATTGTATATCACAGTGAGGAAGACTGTTTTTTATTATCAGACTGACAAGCCCAAAGATCTGTAATGCTCATGTGATACTCATTTCTCAGATCAGGCAATTTGTGTGTCACTGTCTTATTTACCAATAATCACAACCAATATCTTAACATTGAAAGGATGTCTCTATGCAGTCCTTCGATTGCCAAAAGTATAAGACAAGAATAATCAAAGCTCTGTTCACGCTCAGTTTAAAGACATACTAACCGTCACTGCATACTCAACAAGTCTACGCAAAAATACATGTAGTCAAAATTGACAGCCAGTATATCTTCTCTACGTATAATGATCACCATCACATTGCTTCGAGGCCTCTCAATTTCCGATCCACCGCTATACATACTGTCGCAGTGATGAATAATGTACACCGAACACATTCCAACACTTTTAGCCGGCAATTGATGGCATGTAGATCTAACCACTTGTTTTTGATAGGTATAGTCTGACTTCCACATATTTCCTTATCCAGCTCACTTCCCCCAATTTCCATGATCTACCAGAATCATCATTCTAAATCTCGACCAAGTGCACCAGGCCTGGAATGAGTGTTATGCAGTTGGATTCGTGGAAATATGCGGCATAACAGTCGTCACTCATACAGGTTCTCATTGTGCATTAACCACTCCTTCTATTGCTCATATGACATTACTGACTTAAATTTTGTTGGTAAATGTTGTCTCAAATTTAGATTTTACTTTTTCACTTGACAGTAACAGGTAAGACGATATCTTGTACACTGGCCTTCAATCAACATGTTGTGTAGTCTAGAACATTTGCATAACCCGTGCGACCAATGCACATACAGAGTCAAATTATACTGTTTTGCAATTTAGTCACCGAAATCAAGAAAAAGCTGAGATGCCGCACAATAGATACACATATTGATTTTGAAAACCATATATGGTCAAGAATCGCAATTTGAACATCAATTGCTCTGGTGACGCAAGAGGCATCACACTTTCATTGTTCAAATCCAATTTGTATGTGCTAAATATCCTGAAAGGTTATATTCAGGGGTAAATGCTTAAAAGTTGAACATGCATCTCTTTCTGCATCTGTGATTAATTGAGCGCCATATCAGACATAAGAGACACTATGTGTTTGTGCGACTGCACTATTCTGCAACCAAGCCCCTGATGACTTCTTTGTCATCATCAAGAAGTCCCTTGTGGCATTTAACATTTTCTGGGGACAATATACAGGGTCTCCATAACCTCATCAGATGTTATCAGTGCAGTTACAGCTGAAGCGTTTCCATTTGGGGCTCAAGGACCACTGGAACCTTCAATTCAGCTATTCTGTACAACTTATCCCTCTCACAGAAGTAGTCGGCCATGTCACACCATCCTGGTTACATCAATTGATCCAGCTTCATCTTCATTTGCCAAGATCTAGCCTTCACCATTAGTACAATCCACTAATCAATGAGGAACCAGACTACCTGAAACCTAATCAGGATATGGTTATTTTGAAAATCATATCCAAAGCGGTATCTTTTATGTCAAGGTTGGTACGTTTGATCCACTTAAACAAAGTGAAATCGGTGATTTAACCATCACTACTTTAGGAACAGCAATGCTAACCATGCAACATGACTTGGTTTTTAGCATCTATTGTATGAAAGATCCCAGGGATTTCTTGAGACAAACATCCCCAGATATCCTTCCTGTCGAAGAATCTTCATTTTATATCTGACAAACCTTACTCTTTGGCTGTCATCCACCACTATATATTCCTGAAATAAACATACAACATCAGACCAACTTATGACGACTGCAGGGATGGTTAGAAACCCCTGCAACCTGGAGCTATACGCAGTTAAATTCATCTGGAGTAGAATGTGAAACTTGGCTGTTACTCATTCCATTGGGACTTGAAGGGACATTCCGCAAGACTTCCCACTTCTGTTTGTTCTCATCTTCTGCTCCTTGTCCATGCCAGCAGATTATGACTCCATGTACACCTGAGCCAGGGGTAAATGAATCTGAATTGAGCCGACCGACAGGTCCTTTATCCATTGGGCTACCCGCTGGGATACAGCAGTAATGACGACACCAGGTAGTCCACTGCAATGACACCAGTACAGCCACCGAAGATATGACCCAGGATGAACATGTATAAATGGTCTCTACAACCGGAGATATCAACAAATAGTTACACCATGCAATATGATGTGACTAAATCCATATCGGGGTAGAGGGCCGTCAACCAACATTATAATGTACACCGATAATACATAGAGAACTACATGACCAATGTATAGCTGCCCATCATGGGCAACCTCTATGGTCAACCAAGGTATTTTTCCACTGAGTGTGCAAAATCAAACATACTGATGTTGTCTGTTCTGGAATTGTTGTGGACAAATTTCATATGTAGCGTGCATGAGAGGGGACAAATCGGGCCTTACAGAACACTATGCAAGCAAATATGGTAGAGGTAATAGCCAAAATACATTTTTTAACACCGCAACTAATTTCTTGTATGTTTTAAACTTGTCTGCTACTATAGCAAGGTAAGGAGGTCGGGTACAGCTTGAACAGTCTGACCTGTGCGATGCCTTGGATATGGCCAATATGGCCAAAGGAGGGTTTTCACATGCTGCAATTGAGGAAATGCAAAAACTGATTATGCAACCTGATGCCAAAGTCGGAGAAGAGAGGCTGCGCGGAGTTGAGTTTCCCGTGCATAGACATGTAAAGACTGCAATGGAAAGACACCCAGCTATGGTTCATGAAATCCCAATGGATGGCTGCAGATCTTGCCAAAATGGGTGAGCAACACATCCACAGATACGCAGGAGATGCCAAAGAACAGGTACACCTCTGCTAGGCAGATGCAGACTGCCAACACCAGAACTGACACCACCTCCACCCCCAATTTCACCTGCACCACCTGGTGACAATAAGGGAGCTCAACGTTCCCAAATTAAAAGTCTGCCACCCAGATATGTATATATACATACTCTTCTTCCCGAAGCTCAATGTGTCAATTGTAATGTATTTGCCAAGGAGAGCGAGTGCGATAAAGATAATATTCCAAATGACCTGGCTGATGGAGGAACATCCACTTGTTCATACACTATCTGCTGCATGGTAATGCAGCTGACATCTATTTTGCAGACAACAGCAGCATATTGAGTGAATCTGCAAGTGGAGACAACCATTGATTGAAACAAACAAATTTTTTGAATTCGATATTATCAACAATTAGCAGACACTTTATAACATAATTTAAAGTATATATTTATATGTAGTATTAAAGAACAATGTATTGATAATGGAGAAAGTATGTGAAGACAATAGAAAGGCTGCCAAAACACCATCGATGACATACTATGCTGATTAAAATGATTCCATATTGCTGATATATCTGTGGCAAAATGAGTGTCAAAGGAGTGTCAATGATTTTTGGTGTGCTAAGTCAGATAATTTAAAAGTGATTTGGTTATTGCTATATATAATCAAAGAATGTGCCACCTGTTGAGGGTAAAGAGAAAGTGATTCGCACCCTGCCCCATCTTGAAAATGGATATTAACAGAGTATCCAAGATTTTTGGTCTTGCCTCTTGGGTAATCTAAGTGGGGCTTGATCCCTGACACATATAAAGAAGGAGTTACCACCCGTTACACGCAGATGAGCAAGAGACGTTGCCGCAACAGCCTTCTATATAGTGACAACTTATTTTATTTCAAAGCTGCAAATAAGCTATTAGGAGCATTTTTGCCTATAAACATGGTCAATACTTCGTCTATAGACAATGACAGCCCCATTGTGCTTTGATTACCCATGGTGCAAGACCAGACATTGTTGATGCTCCATTGACGTCTATTTTGAACATGGGGTCGGATGTATGTCACAAGCTCTTTTGCAATTGAAGGTGGCCATTACTTTGATTATGTATAACAATGACCAAATCACTTTTTAAATACTTGATGTACAAGACCAAATATTGTTGACACTCCATTGACTGTAATTTTTAGGAGATTGTAGCGATGTAGTTGTTAACGTTTTTGCCCTTGAAGGCAGCCAATACTTGCATTATACATCACAGCAACCAAGTCTCTTATTAATTACCTGCCTTGGCCGAAACATTGTTGAAGTGCTATTGACAGTCATTTTCAGAATGGCGCAGGGAGCGTGTTGGTTTTTCTTTTGCCTATAATGGCAGCCAATACCACAATTATGAATATCTGCAAACAATTGCCACTCAAATTACCCAAGATGCAAGACATAAGATTGTAGACACTCTATTGATGGTCATTGTCAGAATGGGGCAGGGAGTGTATCTCTCTTCTCTTTGATTGTACAGGCGGCCTATATATTGAAAAGACAATGAGGTACCAAAGTCAACATTTTGTGATTAACAGGAGGATATCTGAATGCAACCATAATGAGAATAATCTGAAATGGAATACCTGAGATTAGAACTGACGGGTCTAGCCCATCCCCATACAACCCATGGTTTGACATGTACATGTATGGGTTTAGCCTCCCAGGACGAAGTGGGCCCCGCTTTGTGATGGGTCTGGGACCGGACCGAATGGGTGTTTGGGTCCGAACCGGGACTGCTGGTAGCTTACCCGGACCTGTTTGTAATACTTGTAATATGCCATAGCCATATGCATTCCATGTCACCAATATGGTGACGCCAGAGTGTTCGTTACTTCCAGCAACTGCAGTGTTGCATGTCTTGAACAACTGTGCTGGTCACAGTCTCCAACTGGTGGCAATTGATGCAGATCGATTGAAAGTTGTGATGCAGAAGATTTTGAACACATGTCTCTGATGTGAAGTAGGTACCTATAGGGATGTATTTGAACAATGGCACAGTGTTCCACTAGAGATGCAAAATGAGATTCTGGCAATACATATAAACAGGATAAATGCAATTAATGGTTGAAATTGCAAGGCACCTGCTGCCACACATAGGAATCTTGATGCAGTTATTGACAATAAGTATACGTCGCTGTATATATATATAGTAGATTTTCAGTTTGGCAGATCATGATAACAATACAATGAATGTAAGAGTAACTAAATTTTGTTCCACATGTTAGTAGTTATAAAATCATAAGTAGTATGGCAATGATAACACCACATGTATAGACTCTGATAATCGACCATATGTTCTAATATGGAAAATGTGATTGCCTGCAGAGCCTTTGGCAAGAACATGGTGACTCTACCGAAGATCTGAGACAGCAGATGGTCGGCTCGGACAGAACCAACTCATGTTCACCCTGGTCTTGGCAGAGCCCACCATCAACTTTCAGAGTCAGCATGTATACTAGCTGTGATATTGTTAGCGGCATCTGACGCTATTGTCTTGATCTTGTTAGAGCTGACTATCAGCGGTCAGAGGCTCCACAGATAGTTCCCATATAAATATCGGTGGCTCTGCATGTGTTGGAGACCAGAGCAATTGCATGCAGGGCCTCTGACAAGATGAAGGTGACTACATTGACAACTGACTGTGAGTTCCAATAAGACAGTAGGAGTGCACAATTAGCTTCTACCAAACATCCCAAAGTGCAGATCGAGTATACTTGATTACTCCATGTCATAAGCAGCAACAAAGGGGAGTGGGGAGAGAGCTCTGCCATCTAGCCAGCTCACCCGGAGGCGGAAGTAGTTATTAAATCCTGTTATACCCTAGTCAGAGTGAATATAGTAAAATTAAACAACAATGACGCCACGTCATGTACAATCACTTCGGCTTTCACCCCAAGTACGCTTAGTTTGTATACCAAAGGGAAGCGGTATGGAAGAAATGCCATCATATGCTGAACATGTCCTTTGTGATTCTCACCTGCAGTATGAACAAAGGCTCTGGGCTCAATTCCATGGTTTGCGGTTATGGTCGTTACAGGAGACAACCAGAGGTTCAACTCCTTACAGCAAATTTCACATGGTGAAATAACTTTTTCCCATTGAAGCAGGCTTTCAATCAGCCACTCAATCAGCCTCTCAAGCATACTCTGAAGCAGAATCTCAAGTAGGTAGAGTACCCAGCTCATAATCAAAATCTCGAGTGTGCATTCAAGTTGCAACTCATTCCAGCTATCTATGAGTAAGTCAGTACAACTGATAACTGTTAATAGTCAAGACTGCTTAAAGTTGATCAACTACCTTTCATCTATTGTCATACAGTCCCATCATACCACATGCAGGAGTTCATAGAAAAACTATAAATATCTCTAGGCTGTACATCATGGAAGTGTTGTGCAAAGATTGCTATGAGCTGCACATGTACATCTATAGACATAGCACAGGCTATAGTCAATTTGAACATTTGCTGATCTTGAAACTTGCACAAATTCAGAATAGTCAACTACTTCTACAAACACATCAACAACGACAAGGCAGATTAACTTATAAGTTCAGATACTACTGAAAAGTATATAATATTTACGAAGATAACGAATTGATTGTAATTGCTGATCAATTCAATCCCTGACATCAGATTGTCTTGCTTTTCTTGCTGTAATACAAATCTGTCTGTTTATTTATATGGCTATCCTCAGGCTGTGGAAGTACACTATTTCTATCTTCATATTACACAAATTTGTAATAAGGCTACTATTGGCATTACAGGTATGTTTGTATATTTGTTGTTTTTTATTGTTTTTCATAAAGCACAGCCGAAGAAGAGAGCATTGCATAGATGTAGAGTCTCTCTAATTGATGGCATATGGATATCAGCTGTACTAATAAGGGTCATGATCTCCCCAGATTGATGGTCATTGCAGATATATATCAAGATTCCAGCTGAGTATATTTGGGTGTGGACAAGGCATACTCTAATCGCTGTATCAGAAGATTATATGAAGGTTTCACTAGTTTAGAAGATTCAAGCCTCTAGCAATCAGTACTGGAGCAACTTTCAGATAGCTCAGTATTCCCTATCTGGAATTAGTTCTTCTATTCCTCAATCTGACTAACTCCTCCATTACTCAATCTCTTATACAACAACATATCACATAGTGTAATTTAGATGTAGTTCTTCAGAAGATCAATAACATCTTATCTATTATCAACTTTGAAATAAATGATAAAATTATCTTTTGCCCTAACTCTTTTCAATATGACATAGTGATATCATTCAATGAGGGTATATTGCAAGCAATCAGAACCCAGAGAAACTACAGGTTCAGCAAATTGACTGATTATACCATCAAATATGTGGCAAGTTCTCTCCCAATACTGATAGTATATACGATCCCTTCGTCAGTAGCGGGCCCACGACAAGGTCTACTTTCGCGTACGCTGTATCTTGTCATTTATAACATCACAGCCACCCGCTTAAATCCCCCTCTAAAATATTATGAATTGAAAGATAACTAGTTGAAAATTCTATTTACGAATTCTTGTGGCAGTGTGACAAGTTCTGTGGTGCTGAGTTGCATATAAATCAGAGTACTTTGGAGATTGTGAGAGTATCATCCTCCAGCCCAGTGGCAACCACCTTCCCTTTTCCCATCTACCACACCATAACAACCATGACTACAGAAGCCCTCAGACCTCGGAATCTTAATGTCAACTACCTACCCCCACCACTTATACTCTCATCCCCACCATCCTCACCAACAAATGAAAAAAAATACAGTGCCAAGCATCACATCATAGACAATCACTCTGGTCCAAAGTGCACCTCCTTCCAACCACCACCACCACCTACAGTGGTACAGCACCGACCTGTCACGATACCTCATGAGTCTTCACCCACTACTGAAGCTCCACCTGTAATGCTCAACCTTGATGATAATTATAGCTCCTCAGATGAGGTATATATTGAGCCAGCCAGGTTAATCACAGCTTATCACTCGGCCAAGTGGCATAAGAAAATACACATAAAACCAAGTCAAAATCTGACATATCATCCTGAGCTTCCTACATTCGACCCTTTATAACCGGAACCGATTGCCCAACCCATTCTCTGAGCTGGGTGCTATTACTCCAATTCAAATCTTCAAACTCTTTTTTACCAACTCGATTATGGGACAGCTTCTAGCCAATACCAATTGCTATGCCCAGTAGCAACTTCTGAGGCCAGAGAAGGAGCAGCAGCGCTCCTGGCAGCCAGTTACTGCCCAAGAGCTTTATCTCTGGCTGCCAATTCAGATTCATACGGATCTTATTGGAGTTCCACCTGAGGGGTACTGGATGAAGGATGGAGTTAACCTTTCCAAGAATGGATTACCACCAGCAGCCTACCTTGGCAAGACTCACTTTCAGGAGATCTGCCACTTCTTCCATGTGTCTCCATACAATTCATCAACTGAAACTCCTGAAGGCTTGTATTGTTGACTCTCATCAATAGTCTCATAATCTATCACGATATTGCAGCAAACAAAGAGCGTACTGTGGAGCACTTTGACTTCCGTCTCTCCATTCTGCATGACCTTGTGCAACCTAGAAGTCCATCAATATTGAAAAGTTCCTCCCGCATTCCAGCTTCACAAAAAGTCACTCGGTCGGCTCCAGCCATACAATCTGCCTTGTACCTACTGCCAACCAGGATAGTTACCAAGCACACCCCCATTCCCCTCTGCCGAAAGGTACCAGGAATGCATTCCCCACTTTGGATGGAGAGTCGAGTAGATTGTTTCCTTTGCAGGTGGAGAAGAAGTCAGGGTGGTAGTGGGGAAGCTATGAAAACCAGTATAAAGTGTGAGGACTGCAATGAGGCTTTGTGTTTCACACCCAAACGAAATTGTTTTTATGAATTTTACCATATGTAGAGTATTATTTTTTGTTCTGCAGGCATTTGGCAGGATTGTGGTTGTGTGATGTGCATTTTAAAAGCGGTGCCATCTGTGGGCCCAGACCTAGTTACCAGCAAAGGGATATATCTTGCCCATGATTCCATTTCTAATCATATCCACATATCTGTCTACAGTACAACATATACCAGTTCAAGTATTGTGAGTAACTAGACAGTGTTTCAACCAACCATTTTTGACTCATAGTATAATTTATAAATTACACAAGTGACTAGATGTTAGTAGCGTAGTTTGTAAGCTTTTCACTGCAAATCTAACTGCCACCAATCGAATACTGTTTCATTCTTCCACTGAATTCACTGTAGCAAACTTGAAGAAATTTCAGAGACATCATTGCAAACTTGTTCAGAATCATGATTGCTTTCTCCTCCGCTATATCTCAATTCTATGTAGTCAATTATCGATAAATTTCTTCCTCCGATTGAAATCAATTCTGCTAGTTGGTTGTTTTCAGATTTGGTACTCCCATTCATTGTGTCTTCCACCTCCACTCACCCCAATCTACTCTTCATTCTTCTAGTTTGACTTTGACTTATTTTTTCACTACAGTGTGAATTTTGGCTGATACAGTATGTATATAGAGAATCTAACATAATTCTTCTGATATTATATAGCATTCCAAACCGATAAGGGCAAATCATGTTTAGTGAAATGATTCATCAACTGCATGGTGGAGTAGCCATTGGTTATCATCTTGCTAGACGTAATTACAGTACTCTGGAGCATAACCAGAATGAAGTGATCTCAAATATTAAAACGGTAACACTTATTGTTAATACCCTTGCAATATATAGTTGTTAACATTTCTCATTTACTTCAGTTCAGACTGTGAATTCTCCAGAGCATGCTTGAATTGTGTCAGAGGGTTTATCGACAGGTGAAATGAATCTGGAATTGATCTTATTCTTCCAAAACATAACATGTGGTTCTACTTCACTACCATCGAAAACATGACTCAGGTGATGGTATATATGGTGAGATAGTATCCATGTGATGTTGACTAGTGGTCAATCATATTGTCTCCATCTAGCTGCATTTCTTAAAGTACACTTCTCCAAATCTCCACTATTTCAGTAATTGGTACTTCATCCAGATATTATATTTCCAACAAGAATAATATTAATTGTCTCTGGTAACCCTGCAGTATGGATAATTGAAATTTGGCGATCTGGTACTTAGACAGTTTGCTGAGTGAATCAACTTGTTATACTATTCTCTGCCCAAAGTACTGTTGCAGGGTAATTTGAAAATGAAATACATTAACCTCCTTAAGCGACTATGGAGTAGAGCTAGAAAGATTAAATTTGAAATAGGAAAGATGTATTGCCAATGAATAGTTGATACTACCATCCGAGAGACACTCAGAACTGTAATTCCATTTGGCTTTAACGGAACACCCGTTGAAGTGGTCATTACTGGATATATATTCCATGTCATATTACACCAGGTGATATCTATTATATCAGATCTTACCCCACTCAATCTGGTAAACGATCATAAGGTTATTTGAGATAAAAATATATCTGGCATTCACCAGTGTGAATAGTTGTGTGTCTGAGGTTTAGTATTTCCCTAAATAGTCTAAGTTAGAGTTTTATACAATAAATTTATTCCTTATAATTATATGGCTTCCACTAGTCATTTGGTGGTATTTGAAGCAAACCAATGGTAATGTGCTATACACTATAAGTATTAGTATATCAGCCAAATGTATTCTAGTCACTGGAAGCCTGCAGGAGTGTCTGAGATGATGTCGAGTGTAAACTTATATGTATCAATCTCAGGAGAGTATCAGACCCTAGGAGGGCATTCCTGCTGGCCTTCAAAGCAACTGGGAGCGCCAACAACAAGCCTGGGAGTGCCTGGGAGCACCGTCGACAAACCTGGGAGCACCGTCGACAAACCTGGGAGCACCGTCGACAAACCTGGAAGCGCCGGCGACATGTCTGGAAGCACCTCGAATCACAGGAGAGCAGTCCAGGAAAAACAACATCTTCTTTCGGAACGATGCTGGTGTGCCTGGAAATCAGAGCTACTACTTATGGTTCAATGATTTTTAAAACTTATCAATTCGGTTTGTATTCTCATCTATGTATCTATGCATCTATATAGCTACCCATCTACACATGGTATATCTGGACTGGCTGCAGACGGTGCTTGAGAGCAATTCAAGGTGCGCCTGAAAATAATGATCGAGTGAATTCACAGATACACTCCGGGGCGGTAATTGGGTGAGTTTGAAGATGCAATTGCAGGTTGCAATTGAGTGAACTCAGAGATGCACTTGAAGGCCGTGATCGAGTGAGATTGGAGATGCACTTGGACGTGGAGGTCGAGGGAACTCTGAGATGCACTTTGAGGCCGTGATCGAGCGAGTTTGGAGATGCAATTGGAGACCAAGATCGAGTGAACTCACAGATGCTCATGGAGGCCGTGATCGAGCGAGATTGGAGATGCACTGGGAAACCGTGATCGAGTGAATTTGATGATGCACTGGGAGGCCGTGATAAAGCGAGTTTCGAGATGTATTTGAAGACCAAGATTGAGTGAACACAGAGATACACTCTTGCGCCATGATCGAGCTAGTTAGGAGATGCAATTGGAAACCGACATTGGGTGAACTCAGAGATGCAATGGGAGACCGAGATTGAGTGAACTCAGAGATGGACTTGGAGGCCGAGATCAAGTGAGTTTGGAGATGCACTGGGAAACGGTGATCGAGTGAGTTAGAAATGCACTTTCAGGCCATGCTCGAGCGAGTACAGAGATGCAATTGGAGATCGAGATTGAGTGAACTCTGAAATGCACTCCGAGGCTGAGATCGAGCAAGTTTGAAGATGCACTTGTAGCAGGCTATAATCGAGCGAGATTGGTAGAGTACTTGGAGGTAGTTGATCTGGAGGCAGTCAATGTGTGGCGCGCCAGATGCTGCAATGCTATTCATCGGTTAGTTAACTTGAAACCGTGGGAATGTGACAAGGTGACTTTACCTTTGAAGCTCTTATGCATAACTGGCTGGAGGCAGTCGATCAGTTGGGAGGTACGCTGGAAGCTGAAGCTACATTCAGGGGTCAACTCAATATTGTGAGTATGAAGGGACGACAGACAATCTTTGCTGTATGCTGTACTCGGTGTATGCTGTACTCAGTGTTTGATGCACTCGGTGTATGCTGTACTCGGTGTATGCTGCACTCACTGTATGCTGCACTCATTGTTAACTCATGATGATGGCATGGAGAGAAAGAGAGGGATCACTTGACTTTCTGTTCTTGTGATGATGGTAGAGTTGTGGATGAGAGAGATTGAGATAGGGTATGAAGATGAAGATGAGAACAATATGGAAACTATGAGCGGCTATGAGAAATCAGGAGTACGACTTGCCTGATTGCCTTGAGAAAACCTCGTGTCAGTGTTATTACCTGCCGGATCTGGACTCGTACCTGCTGTATCGGGGATGGTCAATTGACTCGCACACGAAATTGTGTTAAGTCCCAGTTTCTCATGATGATTTCCCCCATCTCCTCTGATCTCTCTAATTCTTGTGCTCAACTGTACCATCACGCAAAGCATAGTATTAGCAACGGATCCAGCTAACCTGCCAGCTGTTCGGTTTTTGGCTGGCGGTTCGGTTCAGTTCTGTTCCAGACTTGTCCAAAAAACCAAACCGTGCTGTCTCGGCGGGGTTGTAACCCGGACCGGACATCAACCCGAGGTTTTCTGGCCGGGTATCTCCTGCAGCAGAGCCTTATTTTTGCAAACTCATAACTTTAGCTCCAATTAGGTATTTGAGTTGCGATCGTATCACAATATGATATATATGTAAAAGATGCAGTTTTACATGCTCTTTCACCTCCTTTTCTCCAATTTGCGATCCGTTCACTATTCGTTGAGTTGCTGTGAAATAACGCCGGAAATTTAGCATTTTTCAAAGCGACACAACGAATAGTGATCGGATTGCAAATTGGAGAATAGGAGGTGAAAGAGCATCTAAAACTGCATCTTTTATGTATATATCATATTGTGATACGATCACAACTCAAATACTTAATTGGAGCCAAAGTTCTCAGTTTGCGAAAATGTGGAACAGGCCAAAAAACTGTGGGTTCAGTGCGGTTCTGTTTTTTGATGGGGCAAAACTCGTTGCAACAGTTCCAGTTCAGTTCCAACCTGGATCCAGAACCGAACTGCCAATTTGGAACCGTTGCTAACACTACCCAAGCACACAAAGTTAAGTCGTCCCTATCTATCTCTCCATGCCATAATCATGAGTAACACTGAGTACAGCACACACCAAGTACAGCATCATCTCAAGATCGACAGTCTCCCGCTGCCAGACAGTTTCTCATCTCTCAGCAGATGTTACTGTACTCTACTCTCTACATTCCCACGATTACAAGTTGACCAATGAATGGAGTTTCAGCTGCCATTGTGCCTTCCTCCAAATCGACCGCTTTCAAGTACTCTACCAATCTCACTCTATCAAAGTCTGCGAGTGCATCTCCAGACTCGCTCGATCACAACCTCGAAGTGCATCTCTGAGTTCACTCAATCTCGGTCTCCAACGTCATGTCCAAACTAGCTCGAACATGGCCTCCCAGTGCATCTCTGAGTTCACTCAATCTCGGTCTCCAATTGTATCTCCAAACTCGCTCAATCATGGCCTCCCAATGCATCTCCAAACTCAATCAATCATGGCCTCCAAGTGCATCTCTTAGTTCACTTGATCTCGGCCTCCAAGTGCATCTCTGAACTCGCTCAATAAAGGCCTCCAAGTGCATGTCTGAGTTCACTCAATTTCGGTCTCCAATCGCATCTCCAAACTCGCACGAACATGGCCTCTGAGTGTATCTTTAAATCCACTCGATCCTGGCTTCCAAGCGCATCTCTGAACTTGCTTGATCATGGCCTCGAAGTGCATCTCTCAGTTCACACGATATTGGCCTCCAAGTGTATCTCCAAAGTCAGTCGATCACGTACTCCAAGGTCATTGCGCAGGAGTGACAGTCGGTGTATGACAATACAGGGGTAACGGAGATGGAATGAGCTATGCGGAGTATATATTCGGGAGACCCCTGGGTAGATAGACTTTATCTCATTTTCATCTCATCCTGTCATTCAACGAAAATACAAACTCTATCTGTCCCAACTTTTGGTCTCGATGGCGCTTGCCGAGATTTCGTGGATCCATGCATTTGCGTGGATTCTCACAGACGGGTTGTATTATATCTTCTCACCTTCTTCCTACGCTCCACAAGGTAGAAGCGCTCTCCCACACGAATTCCGTTTGAATGTCGCGAGAAGTGTGGTGGATTGTATATGGTGGGCTCTCTGACTTCTAGCTCCGTTGTTTCACCACAACAGCCTCCAAGTGGTGCATCTCTAGGTTCTCTCAATGGGCGTCTCCAGGAGCTCCTCTGATTATGCTTGACTACCATCTGTGGCCAGTTTGACCATATATATATATATAGAGATACTTAAATAATGAATGCTATATTATGACATAGCGAATCTTCTTACTGTAATACAGACGAATATGATAGATGACATACCTTGTTCTTATGGAACTCTAATAACTACTGAGTTGAGAATATGGCCCCACATCTCCCGCAGAGCTGCTCTCGTAATCTCCCACAGCCCTGTGCGGAGGTTTCACCCACCCCAAAATTTAAATATCCTAAAAGTGAAATCTCTCTGCGTCCTGAATGCACATCCATAACTGCAGGTGCTTTCAGGAGCACCAGAGAATGTTCTTGCAGAGTCTGAGAGCACTTTGCAAACCTCCAGCGGGGCCTGGGAGCATCTGGAAGTACTTAGAAGCACTGGTGAGGGCTACAGGAGTGCTTGGGTGGTTGGTGTGTGGCTTCTGGACTGATTTACATTTTGCTGATATATTGTATCTCAAATCTGTTACAAGATATTTTTCTTACTTGTAAGAAATTGCAGTAGAAGTTATAACTCTCCAATCATACAGGGTGCAATAGTGAGAACAAATTTCCAGTCCACTGGATAATAATAGAAGTTTTTGTATTGTGGTGAATTATCCAGCATCACTATCTGGAGACTCCAACTTAGAAACTGTACTTCGCTACTGAGCAATTTTGGTTATTATTCTGTTGACAATTTCTCAATCCATTCTGGTCAGAACTTTGCCATTGGAAAATTACATTTATTGCTCTGTGGCAATACCAATATGTACTGCTCAAATTGATCTGCAGTAAGTTTCATAATCTAGTATCTAAAGATTTGATTATATTGAAGATTTGTACTTACATACAACTCTATAGTTACAATCAATATGGATGATATAGTATATGTGCATTTATCTGCTACTGATAATGTATTGGATTTCTGATATTTCAACTCCAGTATAGTAGTATTTGGAAGCAAGCAGAATTCCACCTTACTCACTTCCATTCTAAGCTGATGGAGGCAATCTGTTGTAACTTGACGGGTAAACCCTTCCCTACTTAGTATTAATTTAAATTCTTCTGAAATAGCATATAATGTGTTCAAACTAACTTCAGAGTCTCTTGAATTAGCTTTAACAGCTTCAGAAAGTATACTAGAGACCTCACTGAAGGTTGTTGACATGGTGGTAGCTGTACAGATTTTCGGTGCAGTGATGTCTCCAGACCCTTACCTGTCACTTCTCCTTGCATCTCAATTTGGAATAGGTTGACATAACCCAGCTTGATCGAGCTTAGTGTTGGGGGACCGCTCTGGTCATGTTAAGGTGCGGCACTGTTGCATTAGTGCGGCTCTAATGCGTTATTGGGGGTCTGCAGGAGGCTCGCGTAATAGTTACTTCTAGCGAGATGTCAGGGAGATTATCAATAACATCCACTTCTATACGTACGAAGAGGCTATTTGGCCACATTGGTAGCAACCTCAACTTCTGACAGCGTCTCAAGCATGAGAAGCGATCGAAGCAAAACACACGATGGTGGATTGACTTGGTTCATCTTGGAACCAGTGGACTGCCAGCTGCTTGGAGGCATCGCAGGAGGCTTTAAACTTCGTGGCCCTTCCTGCTATGGATGACACACACAACACGCACAATGCCAGTTTTTCCGACAAAATTGACAAAGCTGAGTCAATTAGGTTTAGCAGCAGGTTTAAGATCTCAGCCACCGCAGGCATCTGACCTACAGATATTTGCACAACACAATATGTCACAAACCAAATGAAAGTTATCGACGACGGCCCTGGGGTCTTGTCTGACCAAGTAATCAACTGAATCAGGGCTACAGAGGAGGTCTAATTTGAGATTATTGATGCTAACCTCTCTGAGAGCCTTGAACAAGCAGAGAAATTCCAGCAAGATTTGCGCCCTGAACGAGAGCTTGGCCACTAATGTCAAAGACTTGGAGGCTACTATACCCGTCCAAGATGGCCCGAGCAGGGAATTAGCAGCCGCTCAGCAAGAAATTGAACAGTTGGAGGAAGGGCTCCAAATCGAGAAACGTCGATCCGCCAAGTTGGAGAGATGGTGCAACAAGTGCAAGTCGGAGCTGGAGACAACGGAGCAGACAGACATTGCACAGCTGCGGCTAGAGAAGAACATGCTTCTGCACCATGGCAAAAATCTCTCGTCAGATAAGAGCAGTCTGGAATCTGAATCGAGAGCAATCGAACGTGTCCTTCAAAGACTGACAACTAACCAAAAATATGCAACTCCGGTGCCGAACACCTCCCAACTCCCTCCAGGCCTATTTGGGATCCGTGGCTCCTCTGAACCGACCTCTGGCCTATTCGGGAGCTGTGGTTCCTTTAAATCAACCTCTGGCCTATTCGGGATCCGTGGCTCTGCCAAGCCAACCTCTGGCCTGTCTGGAAGCCATGGCTTCTCTGTCAAGTCATCTAACCTTCAGACGTATAAGGGCAAACAAACTTTGAACAATGTCACCGCCTTCCTTTTTGCTTTGGAATGACACTTGAAGAATGCAGTCCAGGTTATTGGATGAGTTGGCACAATGGGCTGGGAAGAGCAAGCAGTGCTAAAAATGCAAGGCAACGCAGCAGTCTGGGCCATGCACCATTTCCAAATGAGTACGCCCATGGAATGGTCCACCTTTCACACAGAGTTGAAATCTAAATTTATTCCATCCAACGCCTTGGACCTGGTCAAATGCAAATGGGAAGAACTGAGCCTAAAGAAGGGAGAACGTGTCACACAGTTTAATGAGTGTTTCCATTGACTTTGTTGGAAATTGGACACGCACCAGCCTATGCCTGCCGAAATGTTAGCCAACACTTATGGATATAAGATTGAAAAGGGCAACCAGAGAGTTTATAACGACTGAGTTGGTTATATTGGCATGCATGATAGAACTCCAACCCTCTAACAGCACATGGAGCAGCTCGCCGCATTGGACACGTCTCTCAACAAGTCTCAACCTGGAAGTGGTCCAAACACTACCACAACTACGAAAGCTTCAGCTAGGAAGATGGACTCCAAGAAAGGTGGTACAACTGGCACAGCTGGCCCGGCCAAAGACGACAGTTTGACCTGCTATAACTGCGATCAGGTGGGTCATGTCTCTCACAATTGCCCAAACCGTGACTTGATGAACATGCTACTTGGACAAGCTTTGGTTGGCAAAGATGCCCCAAAAGCCAAGTCTGCACACCCATGTAAAGGTAGAAAACGGGGAGGTGCACTAACCGGTAAAAAGGAAAGTGGGCGGCATGCCGAGGAAAACGAGGTTGAGCAGGAGACGGACAGTGAGGTGCAGAGCCAGTTGGAGATTCTCTGAGACTCGGACTCTGAAGCAGGAAATGGCAAAGGAGGTCAGTAGCTGCGGCTGTACTTCCCATAAAAACACCATCATGTACGGTATCGTCAAACAAAATGGGTGGCAAATTGGTGCCAGTTAGTCAATTCAAGTTTTTCACCGGTTACCACCACCTGAAAGTTAGCAAACTAGATGACTCAGTATTCGACCTACTAAGGTTTAATGGGAAATTCAGATACCAAACTAAATGAAGATGGTGGAGCAGCAAAAATGCAAGGGTAGTGAAGGACGATGGTGTGTTAGAGAACAAGGTGGGGCGGAAGTTCATTGATAAACTAAAACGCCATGGGGCCGCCCTGTGTGCAAAGGAGGAATGGATCATGGTGGAGACAGCCAATATCAAGGCAGAGGATGGAATTGAGAAACGCCAAAGAGTCAAATTGAAACTACAACTCGGTGCGTCATACATTTATGTGGCCAAATTTACAATCTACGATGTCAAGGGCTTTGATATTGTGCTAGGCAAAAGATGGATGCGTGATATAAACCGACTATATCATATCAACCATGACAGCAATGAAATGTGGATTGCCGATAACCTCTGGGAGGAAAGAGAGGATGGCCGAGTACATAACTTGCCTGGCCTATGCCCCTTGGACGTCAACGAAGGAATAGTCGAGCAGGCCAAATTCATAGGCATCCACATTATACAGAAGGCGGAGCTTAAAAACGTATCTACCCGCCTGTTGAAATGAACCATCTTGATCAAAGTGCACCACCGCGGCGATGGCAACACACTTCCGACAGAGCCACTGGGGGTGATTCCAGAAATGTTGACAGAATTCCAAGGTCCTTTTGGCAAGCCAACTTATGCAAATTCGCAGAAAGGAAGGCTAGCCGATTTTGAAATCAAAATGAACCGGAATGGCAAATTACCGTTCCGCTCACCATGCCGCATCTGTCCATGTAAACAAGAAGAGCTTCGGAGGCAGATAGAGAATATGATTTGTTTCGGTTGAATTCAGCCCTCTCGAAGCAATTTCGGCTCATCAGTATTATTCCTGCCACAGCCCGACGGTACAGTGCGTATGTGAATAGATTATTGCTCAGTAAATGCCATAACCGTCAAGCATCGTTATCCTCTTCCACATATTGACAACTTGCTCAACTCCATGCACGGCTCCTGCTGGTTCACAAATTGGACTTGGTGGCTGGTTACCATCAAATTCATATTGCAACAGCCGACAGGCAAAAGACGGCCTTCACAAATAAATTCGGTTTGTATGAGTGGTAAGTTCTGCCGTTTGGCCTGGCGAACGCACCCAGCTAGTTTATGTACATAATGAACAGCATCTTGGAGCTAATACAATGCAAATGCATCGTCGTGTACCTCGACGATATTGCAATTCACAGCCGTACCTTGGTGGAACCTGTTGTACATGTTTGTAAAGTGCTTACCTTACTGACAGAACATGGTCTCAAAGTCAAACATGCAAAATGTGCCTGGGTTTGTCTAAAAGTCGATTTGTGTGGCTTTGACATTACCAAGGACGGCATCCACACCCAGGAATATAAGACATGTGTGGTAATGGATTGCCCTCAACTTGAAAGTAGTAAGGACCTCAGAGGCTTCCTGGGTCTAACCTGTTACTGCTGAAAATTCATTGAATACTACGCTCACATTGCAATGCCGTTGTACACCATTGGCACCGCTCAGAAGGGAAAGGAGATTTTGGGCAGCCACGTAGAGATCAGAGGAAGGTCAAGTGCACTCCATTCGCCTGGGATAGAGAATGGCAGCATGCCTTCAACACCCTCAAAAAAGCACTCTGCAATGCTCCATACATGGCTCTACCAAACCCCAAAGCCAAATATTGCCTGCAGGTTGATGCTAGCCAGTATGCATTGGGTGCAGTGCTCTCCCAGGTGCAACACAAGGCAGAGAAGATACTCGATTATTTCAGCCTTAAATTACACGATGCGGAGACACGATACCCCGTACATGACAGAACTATTGGGCATCTGAGACGCAATATTATACTGGAAATTCAATCTACTTGAACCAGAGCAACCATTTTTGGTACACACCGACCATGCGACCTTGCATTGGATTCTCACACAACCACACCTCACTGTACCACAGATGGACATTCTGACAATCCTCCAGAATTTGGACTGGGAGGTCAAGCAAATCCCGGGTGCAAAGAATCAGGTCGCGGACACGTTATCTCGCTGTCCGGATTTCCGACAGGAGCGATGCAACGCGATGGCACTAGAAGTTACTGCGGCGGGAGAATGAATTGAGGATATCAAGGCGGGCATAATTGACGATGAATGGTTCAGGCCTATTGCACATTCCTTGGCCAACCCAACTCCCCGCCGCCTGCCATGGACTGCATACGCAACAGATAGCAAATTATGGGTGTCAGCACAATGATTCTATTTGGAAGAGAATGGACTACTGTGGTTACGTGGCGATTTAGAAATGAAACAGGCAGAGAAGAATGCAGGGGCAAAGAAGAAGAATGATGAGGAAGTGGAGATAACGGTAAGGACAAAAGAGATGAAGGAAGTCGGGAGGGCCAAGAAGGAGGAACAAGGAAAGGCAGAGAACAGAGGACAGTTGTGTATTCCAAAAATGATGCAGCGTCGAATCCTTTATGAGGCCGATGACACTCCAGCAGGGGGACACTTCGGTGGGGATGACACGTGCCAACGCATGAGAGACCTATATTTCCGGAAGCAAGTGTGGCATGATACACAATGTTATGTACCGGGCTGCGACTTATGCCATCGAACCAACCACCGGAGCGGGAAACCCATTGGCCTCCTATAGCCACTTTCTATAGCCAAAGGCCGCTGGCAAAGAATCGGCATCGACTTTATAATCGACCTGCCGGTCTCGGGAAGTGGCTACGACTGCATTGTAACGTTTGTCGACCACATGACAAGGAGAGCACATTGGCGAGCCTGCAGAAAACAATTGACGCCCTGGCCTTTGTGCGCATATTTATCCACGACATCATCTGTCTAAACAGAGCACCTCAAGAGGTCATATCGAACTGTGATGTACACTTCACAGCAGACTATTGGAGAGATGTTGCTAGGATTCTGCAAATGAAGCTGCTCGTGTGTATGGCGTTCCATCCAGAAACAAATGCCATCACTGAGATCCCGACCAAGACCGTTGTATGCTGATTGCATGGCTTCACCACTCACGATCAAGCAAATTGGGACGACTACCTCCCATTAGCGGAGTATGCTTACAATTCCTCAGTACACCGCTCGATGAAGCAGACACCTTTTGAACTCGATCTTGGCTATGAGCTGCCTTTGCTGCTAGACATGACTGCAGATCTCCAGCAGCCACAAGCCAATGAATCAGTGAAAACACCACAAGGCCGCGAATTTGTCAAATGATTACAGTGCTTTTTGGGAGTTGCCAGGGATTAGTTGCGAGATGCTTAGCACAAACAGACGGCGGAGGCTAATCAGTCACGACATCCAATTGACCGTAACAAAATGTAACAGCAAAAGTCCAAAGACATTTACTAGAATCTCAAAAGAAGTATGCAAAGAAGTAGTATAGCGAGAAATAACGAAGTTAAAAACTGTTCAAAAGGCAAGCATTTACTGTACTGGATTTCAAGAGGATCTAGAAGTGTATTCCTTGTCGATGTCTGTGCACGTCTAAAGAACTGTTCCCGTAACCTGAGCAATAGTATATATATATACATACAATACTGAGTAATCATCCTTGATCATGTTCGCGGATCAATAACTCAGACAGATAAAGAAAACCTGTTCAACTGTATATAAATACATAAGAACAGTAAAGAATTAAACAGAAACATCTAGGTGCGTTCTATAAAGTTCAGCGCTGATAAATCATTTCCAACTGAACCAAAAAGCAGATTCTAGACAAGTTCCACCAGAACTTTCTAGATACCCAACATAACAGATAACGAAAGTATTAACAAACAACATTCGTCTTATCCGGAATGACCTTCCATAATATGTAGAATGAAAGCAAAGGTACAAATATTAGTAAGAGAAATGTAGATAGTTCTGTATATTCAATAGACCCCGCCATCACCACCGGCACGAAGATATTTCTCGATACATAGGATCTGCCAATCACATACTCTAACATCACCTCTATGCAACATAACCTGGTACATCGTTACATTGGCCTATACAAAATTCTCCAGATACGTGGAAACACCGTCCAACCAGATCTCCCAAATGACATGACAATCTACGACACAGTTAACGTCAGCAGGCTCAAAGTTGATCGCACGGACGATTCCTGGGTCACCTGGCGGCCACCGCCTCTGCCAGTATGGACAAGCCCTGTGGGCACAAGTTATGTCGTCCAGTCAATTGCAAATCACCATCCAAGCTCTGAGGGAACCGGTTGGGAATACCAAGTGAAATGGAAAGGCTGGGACGAAATGAATAACACATGGGAGCCAGCAGAGAATCTGGCAAAAGTAAAAGAAATGGTGGAGCAGTATTGGAAGGAAATAGGTGGACGGCCAAAGGCTAAGAGCAAAACAACACAGAAGAAGACGTGAGGAGCAGGCTTCTTTTGGATAGTTGAGAGGCATCGCGGAGACATGTTTGTTTTTAGATTAGGGTGTTTTGTTTCTTCGAGAGGTTTCTCCAAGATAATTGGAGAAGGTTGTGATGTAGGTGGACAGCTCTGGTCATGTTAAGGTGCAGCTCTGTTGCATTAGTGCGGCTCTGTTGTGTTGGTGCAGCTCTGCTGGAGGCTCAGGTAGTAGTTAGTTCTAGCGAGATGTCAGGGCGATCATCAATAACATTCACTTCTATACGTACGAAGAGGCTATTTGCCCACACTTAGTCTGGCTTACTTTGTGATGTACACCACTCACGCATTGATTTTATACAACCACACACTGGACAAGGGCTGGGGTACGAGGCCACGTCTGACCGAGACTATATATTTGTTTTCCTAAGTTTACCAAACGCACCCTTGAATTTCACTGTAGGATAGCAAACAAGGTTTTGTTCATAGTTAGTGTTCGTTCTGCAATGGAGTACGATTACAGCAAAATGTTCAAGGAAATATTACTAACAAAGCAGTCTACATACCTTGCCGAATGTATAGCGTCAGAGCAACCTCGGATGAATTCGAAAGTCACATAGAATGCAGTCGTATATTGTCTCATAGACGACTTGAATGAGTGCATGATCCTGCAATTGTTCACATACTAATCAAAATTCAGAGCAAATGAACTTTACGGTTGGGCGTGCCTGAGTTGACCTTCTCAGGTAGAATAATGAATTTTTTATGCGGCTATACTATCTATGGTGATGGTCAATGATGCTCATCGTATCAAATTTTGTCCGTCTGATATACTGGACCGACGCTTCAGACTGCTGCTACTGATACCAGGCCGTGCGCGAGACCTTGAAGACGAGACATGGATATCTTTGTATCCAAATTCAGGGTTACCAACAGTACTAGCGCCCATGTCATGCATGGAAACATGATCATTGGGGGGAGTAGCCTCTGATGCCTGCAATCCGTCTCGGGAATGTACTTGTTTCGGGGGCGAAAGTTTCAGTGGTGGATGAATGTACTGCAGCATCCCAGAGGCTAAACCTGTACTGGGTTGCATGTTGATGGGGATATCAAATGCTGCGGATGGTAGGCGAGGCTCTAAAGGAAGTGAAGGGACTCCTGGTGCAAAGGACGTGCGAATTGAAGCATATCGTTCTATCCTGGCTACAACATCAGCAAAAATTCCCCTAACGTCTAGGGGATGAGATTACATCGAGCGCTCTTCCAGAAGTGTTTCGTGTCTGAAAGCAATTCTGACATTTGGGACATTAGTCTTGTCCATATTATTACTGGATACTCCCTGTAGGTGATAGTCACTTCCAAGCCATCTTGCTTTCACGGCACCTTCGAAACCCGACTGGTGAACACTGTTTCTTGCTAGCTCACACATGTCGACAGCACTGAGTTTATAAATCTGGGCTGCTACTGAATACTCTTCAATGAGAGGCTCCTTGGTAAATGCGAACTGAAGAGGATCATCTGTCGATAGAGAGACATTTAGGCCTCGTTTGAAGTACGAGAGAAATGGGTTCTTATCATAGGCCAGAAAGAGCGCATTGTTCGACAGTGGTGACATAGCAATGCCAATTTGATCCAGATAAAATATATACTGTAACAAAGGCACTTTGCGCAACAAAATACCATGGCTGATAGAATGGCAGCAAAGGACTGCCGCGGCGAGGTGATCAGTGTCGCCAGCCTCGCCGCAATGAGGACGGACGACAAAGGTATTGAATCCACGTTGTTTGCGCCAAACATTCAGAGAAGCCATGTTGGCAAAAAGATAATAAATCCAATAGCTATATGGTGGGTTCGTTTTGAAATTCCAGTCCGAAGGCGTTGGAAACTTTTTGAACGTGCGGCGCTCGGGTTTGCTCTCGTCATCAACGCTGTCAAAGCCAATCACTCGTTGGAGGAATATGTGCAGCTTAGGGTGTATGCGCGGATCCATCGTGACCTCAAACAAAGGGTTGAAAATGTTTTGAATTACGTGCTGGAACGAGCTGATGAGGTTTGTCGATTTAAAGACATCGTACAGACGAGGAATCTGTATTAACCACCGGACATTGTGAGTAAATAGTTTGTTATCAACTACCCAGGCTGCTAGTTTGTCCCATTCATCTTCTGAGCGTCCATATATGGATATACGATATTCCGCCATCTGGTATTTGCTGGCTTCCAAATCGGCGAAAACCTCTACAACATCATTAGTATAACGTGCTACCAGAAGTAACATTCTTTGGCATACCTTTGGTGATTTCAGCAAGGTAGCGGCCCTTGATGTAATTGTCCGTCTTCAAGAAGATGGTTCGCAAACGGGATTCTCCCACAGGGTTATACTTTAAGTTAAATTTGTCAAACCGATGGAACGAATCTGTGTGGGCCTAACACATTGTTAAACAAACACAATGGCTCAGTGATCAATGTGGGTACAAACATGCATATCCAGGGTATCAATACTCAAATCGTATGCTGTTAAATTGATACTCGCAAAAACTTCAGCCAAAGTTAAGTGTTTGCCATCTCTATATAGTACCACTTCCTATTTTGGACAATCAGTAAATTGCCAGACTTGACAATAATGAAGAGTTCAAAAACCTACATCTGGGCATTTCTTCATCTTACTCTTGATAAACCGTAGAAGGTGCTTCTGATTCATGCAAGCGGAATGATGAACATGCGTGTCAACTTTTCGTACGTTGTAGAAATCTCTGTGAGGCACTCTCTACACATGACCGATTAGCCCGATTGACACCTGGAATGAAAAATAGCCATTTGCACTAGGACCAAGATTTTACTTTCGAGTGGGCCATTTCCTGGTCCTCATTGAGGAGTATATATAAGTTCCACCGACTTTCTAGGAATTGCAATCGCTTGAATGCAAAGCTTTTACTCGGGCCATCGCTCGATATTTCAAGAATGTTGTCCAGGTCCATGTAGTATTCTCGAATAGTGGGGATTGCAACGATTGGCATGTCGGTGTCAATGGCTGAAGCAAATTATCAGCCAACCAGCTTTTATTCCCAGATTGACAGATACATGCCTTTCCGGTTGTTATAAACCTGGTAAACACCATTATTGTCCATCTTGAAAACCTTCTCATCCGCCTCCGGAATCTCAACCTCATCAAAAGTGAAGTCTTCACCAATATTCTCACCAGGCTTTCTGCGACTTTCCATGTGTGACTGTTCGCCCCCCGCCCAGAACAACTTATCAACCGCACAAGATTCATTTATATTCAAAGCACATTGACTGCTAGGAGGGTCTTCAACCCACACTGGTGGTGGTGGAGGAGGATATATTTGCCAGCTAGGATCGTTGTTGGGGTTGTCTGTGAGACCCTGCAAAGACACACATAGGTATTTAGTGCGCAGATCGAGAACCTTCCGGATATTGGTGTATATCGTAGATATTTCCGATGATAGTTCCAACGATAGGGTATGATCAACTGTAAACAATCAGTAAGAGCCGTTGCCTTGGGAGACATGAACTAGGCTTACGGCTTGTATTTGAATCCTGTGTATCAGCTAGTATATCACAGCACGGCTGAAAATTACGCGGTGGTGTTGAGGGGGCGGCAAATTCTTGGATACCATGAAGATCACACCGACTCATGCCAGGGCTTAGTATTTCAGAGGCCTCCAGAGCGTTATCAAAAGAAGCCATACCACCGGTGTGGATCCCTGTTGTATGGAACTGGGACCTGCTTCCGATAACCGGAATGAAATGCGGGGCAAATGATGTGTTTTGATGCGAGTGGTGTTGATGCGAGGAGGTGAAGGACTGGACACTACTGGTCTTGCCCAAATTTCCACCCCAGGTGGAAGAGCGAATGATGGGAGAGTTCCATCCACTTGATTGTTGTTGTTGTTGTTGAAAATACAACTTCGCATCCGTCTGGCGTTGTGTTTTTTCTTGCTTGTAGTCGTAGAAGGCAGATTTTCTCTCCCCAGCTGCGGCGTCACGAATGTCTCTGCAAGGATCCAATTCCAGTGAACTTGACAGAGTACTCTCATCGTGAACGGTGGAAAAGTGGTTTGCGCTAGGCACCATGCTAGAGGGCGCTCGACTGCAGGACACTGTCTCCATCTGTGTTCCGTTACGTTGTCGGGAACAGGTACATATACTTCAGTCCACTCGATGTTCTGAGGTTTAGTTCGTCAGGGGGTGTTAGTAACGGAATGTCAACTTAACTTTGATTACCCAGCAGTCAGGCAATCCATGACACTCAGATGACATATCACCAAGACAAAACTCCATGATTTCTTCACAAGCCACATTTCAATAGACCTACAACTCAAAAGCAGTTAACTATATACAGATAGAAAGGAAAATAAATCATACAATACCACTCTAAAATAATATAACCAAGCTAACCACCACTAGAACCTCAACTATTGATAATAGATTGTAAGTTCTATTTATTATCTGTGGGTTAACTTTGATGCTGGTCAATTTTGGAACCTATCAGACTGGTATACAATAAAACATTACATAGTAACAGTATTGGACAATAATGGAAATGTCAAGTGTTAGTAACTAGAATAGAAGATGCAGGATATAGTACTGAAAGATATCATTTGAATAAAACATATAAGAATATCACAATTACCAATGTGAAAAGAGGAAATATAGAGAGTATACATGAAACAAATACCTACAAGAGTAAGTGGAAAGTTCAGAGCTACTATAGAAGTGTAGCAGCCGATTAACATGAAAAATATATTTTAGAGTAAAATGTTATTTTCAGACTCGATGTATCAATGGTATAGATATATTGTGATTGATAACTTTAACCATCAGCAACAACCCTAGTTTCAGTCTGAAATACCCGGGTGTTCCGGACGGCTCTGACGGCTCTGACGGAACCTCGTACCCTCTGACGGAGAAATACACACTTCCTGTCGCCCAGGCGATGGGTCGCGTTGCATACTTACCTCTATTACTTTGCGCCTGGTATACACACCATCAGAACGACACGTGTGTTACACTCTTCGCAGAGGCTGCAGTTATGCTGTAGCCATTCACACAACGCCTGGCGATGTTTATGCCTTTCTTCGGCCGATAGCCACATTTTATTTCTCCGCTATTGCTATATATCGAAAGCCGCACTCGCCCCATATATGTTTAGCTTTGAGATTTTGTTACATATTGCAATACAGTCTTTGCTTAGGATACCTCGCTTGCCATTGCATTTGCTTCGCCATTATCGTATTTTACAAGTCTGAAATATACAGTCCAATCTTCACACTCTCTAGTACTATGCCCTCAGTCCTCCACATTCTGCGTTGATCCATCATCGGCTTGCAATGCTTCTTCCTCCCCATCCACATCCGCATCGTCGCCATTCTCGCCTTTATACACGTCAACATCACTGGTTCCTAGGTCAAACCTCTGGAGTTCAGTCGCGGGCAGTCGTCGCCGGCTGGCGGTGGGGATGGCATCGTGTACGTTGCTTTCATCACCTTCATGTTGGTAATCGCTGCTGCCCCCTGGCATCCCAAAATGAAGTTCGTCATCTGTGCAATTGTTGTCTATCGGGATGTTTGGGTCAGTGCTTCTGATCTCAGGCTCCTCAAGCGCCACTTCGGAGGCCAAATAATCAAGAAGAATAGCATTGTCAACACGCGCTGCTTCCACGCTGATCACCACGGCAGGCGTTGGGTTCTCCACATGTAGGATCTGATGCTTGACTGTAGCAAGAGTGTTGTTAAACACCCTCTGTTGGTAGCTCTCCGGTAGTGTGTTCCAGGTATTCATCAAGAATGTATATGTGTCTGCAACGCCAGGCAAGGTTAACAACTTGTGACCCATTACAGCACTGTAGGATGCATTCTTACCACCGTCATTCTTGTGATTGGAGTAGTTCAAGCGATCAGGTCTGTTTGCTTTCAACTTTGACTTGGAAGCTTTCAGATGAACGCCTTTGTTCTTTGCCACTCCAGGAGAGCAGGGCGCAACGCGGTGCAGGTAAACATGATCAGTGGCGAGGGTATATAACCGTCCTTGTCGTCAATCATGGAATCATAAAATCCATCAGTGTATTTACCGTGATTATTCGCCTGATAATAAAATTTGATGTAGATAAACAGCGGGATTGCTTCCGACAGGATGTAAAGTGGACGCTAGCCATTTGTTAGCAGCTTTCGACTCTCTCTGCATTGGATTTGGACCGCATACACCACCTTCCACATGCTCTGCTATACGAAAAAGATACATATTGTCTGCCAGAAGAGAATCAATGTATTCCAAACGCTCTGCAGCGGATTCAAATTGGTGGAGTTCATAAAGCTCGGCTATGTTGTCCCTTGCTGATTGAATAAAATGGGATTTAATCATATCGACTTGTGCGGGAACCTGGTACCAGTTTGAGCGTGTAATATCCAACGTGGGCCGTTGCTTCAGCATACCTCTTTCAAGATCTCCTTTGTGCATGCCTCAAATGGTATGGACCAAATGTTGTTTTGGTGCATTGCAGTGTTCCAGTACGTCTTTATATCTACCAGTGTGGGGCTTCAGCTAATGCTATCGCAACTTGTGTTGCACAACTTACTGTCACCCAGTCGCTTGCACTCATAAATTGCCGTCTGTTTCACATGTAGAGCTCCAGGAGCCTGCCCGTTGCAAATGAAAGACGCATCATGTCGGCATGACCAAATCAATGGATGCTGCGACTACCAGAGACCACTAATCGAGGGGTAGATACCACCTGCGGTCGCAATTGCCACTGCCTCTGTGTCTGATTCCTTTCTGTAGCTCACGTTCGCGCTGGATTTGTAATGATCGCGTGGGCTTCTGGATCAGGAATGTGGGTAGGCAGATTTTGAAGACCGCTGAGAGGAGTGGGAGTACTAGCAATGCAAGATTCGGGGTTGGATACAATGTGACGCGTTGAGTCTGTTTGTGTGATTCTGCTGGGTGCTGGTGTGTTACGACTGCTTGTACCCGGCGTGGCGGTTGCAGTGATTATTAACCGTCACTGTGTAGCGGACCAGGTGGAATCGAAGCATTGAGTGATATCTGCAACGCGACAATTGTTCGGCGAAGATGAGGGGGTGGAGTTCTGACCTTGGATTTTAGAGGCTACAGAACTCCCTCCTTGACAGGAATCCCCCTTGCCAGCTGGTACGGAAACGCGTCTCTTAGCAGGGGGAAGTTGAGAATTCCCTGAAGGCCCATGCTTTTGTTGATTTTGACGATTAGCAAGACTTTAAACATTTCGTACGACCTGAGACATCACAGGGTGAGGGCATTGGGAAGGCATCATCCGATATGGATGTTTGACGTTAAGACTGTAGGAACATTTTCCTCTGCATGCATATGCAACCGCAGGCGAGGTAGACTCCTATTTGAGCGACCCTGGAGGGATTCGACAAGAAAGGGAGGCGCAGTGTTGACCGCGCTAGACACTAAACCGTGACAATACCCAGGGACGAGATCCCTTCCAACGCATTCAATTATGCCGTTAACTGCCCTCAGATTGAACTCAGATTAAACTCAGCATTGATATTCACTATTACAGCAACGTCTGAAGGTCTATTTGCATCGCTTGAAGGGTGTGTATGCCTTCTTGGCGTGAGTTTCATTGTATTGCAGTTGGTCTTGGCACAATACTTCGAACCATCGATTGTGTATATCTTCAGCTTCCCGGTGGAGATCTCCCTTTGGCAGAGCTAAAAGCATCGCAAAGCAAACAATGATGTATTCTCTATTCTATGACATCAGTTGCGTCTGCTTTTTCCACCGCTAGGTGTTTGTAGCCGTGTTGGATGGTTGCATAGTTGGGACAATTTGAGACCTACTCAGTTTGCTCCGAGATGCATGAGGTCCGAGCGGTAAAAGTAGTATAAGATGGTAATGCAACACCCGGCGTTGCAAACTGTCCTCACCGTGAATACTAAATCTCGTCTCGAGGCTTGTCGTTCATGAGGTGCCTCGTGGTGCGGCAAAATGAATGCTGCACCGTTTTGTGTTCGTTAAACAACAAAACTCACAAGTTGAACCTTCAATCAAGAAATTGCCAGAAATCCAGTATATATATCCCTTCCTCCCGCCTACACCTGTGTTATCTTTTCCTGCCATATTGAAAACACCGGCAGCATCCTGAACTATCTCGACGTCACGTGACTTACACAAAACAACGCCACTCGTTCGAAAACACACCCCATAACCTATGCAACTTTGTACTTTCAATCTAGGCTTTCTTTCGCTACGTTCAACTGTATCATAATGGTAACGCCTCGGATGTATATTCATTTTCTACTCGCAGCGATGGCACCAAAGGGCAGCCGCATTGAAAATGGGAAGGCAACTGCTAGGGCAAAAATGCCGACATTGGTTATAAATCGACACCTGTCGTTGGATCAGGACAGTATACAGGGATTCATCTCGGAATGCGTCCGTGGACTCATACGGATATACAATGTTTCCGGCATGAAGGATGAGAGTGCTTGGGACCTCTTTTATGAAATAATCTTTCTTGATCCAGTCACGACTCACCACTTGTCACAATTCCAGCTGACGTGGCCGCACCACAGGAGCGTGAGTTCACCTTTTCGGGAGTGGTGGGCAGCCTTCCGCTCAAATATGGGGCAAATGTTCGACAAAGCCCGTGACCAAATAAATACTTTGAGGTGGGACAACCCCCGTGCCTTCGGGGATCAAGGGAATAGCTCCAATCCGCAGACAACCAGCTCTGGAAAGGTTGTATGCACCGGTGAGCATTTCTCTTGTTACGGTAGCGATGATCCCAGGGCAAAGATTGAGCCGCCAAGCTGCCGGCAGTACAAGCCAGGCGACTTCCTGGCCGTTAGACCACTGAATTGGGATGAGATAATCGACGAGGATGATGATGATGAGAACTGGGCGGATTCCGGAGCATTGAGCGGTGGACGGAGCCATCCTGGCGATGACATTGACAAAGACAACAGCAAGGGTGAGGAGGACACGCAGGGTGGTGAGGAAGGGACCAGGAAAGGGAAGGTAACAAAGGATGGGAAGGGGAAAGGGAAGGGGAAGGGTCCGGGATACGGTGAAGGGAAAGGTATTGTTAAACTAAATCAGGCAGACTCGGACACAGAGGGCTAACTAGAGCGGGTATATTTAGAGCCAGAAGCATCGCCCGCTGTGTCAATTTCCTCAGATGATGATACTGACTCTACCGAGTCGGGCGGCGAATATGACTCAGAAGTTCATCCTGATGTGGATATGTGCATTGAGGATGATGTGGACGTAAATGGACGGCGTTGATTCAGACAGCGATGTGGATATGGAAAGAGATGGTGACCATGAAGAGGAGGAAGATGAAGAGGAGGAAAATGAAAAGAAGGAAGATGAGGAGGAGGAGGAGGAGGAGGAGGAGGAGGAGAAGAAGGAGGAGGAGGAGGAGGATGAGGAGGAGGATAAGGATGAGGATGATGGCAAAGAACCTCGGACAATTGGTCAGGGAGAGATGGTAAATGCATCCGCTGATGATGTAGATACCATGGTAGACGATCAGCCAATTGTGCTACCTGAGCAAGGCCAGGAGATGCACAAGCATACCCCACGGACACAACCTCCGGCGCGTGCCCCACGGCCACCAACCCCAGACCCTCACCCACGACCACGAACTCCGGAGACTCATCCCCTCAGTGGGCTGGAGCATTTGGGGCTTGTGACGCCGCAAAAACCTCGTCCAGTGGTACCAACTCTGCGAGAAGCTGAGGCAGCCGGGAACACCTCGGATGTGGATGTGAATCAGCAGCTGCTGATTGAATCGGCAGGTGGCGACAGTCTCCCTGATATCCCTCTCCCTGATATCCCTCTCCCTCCTGCATGCCCAGATAGCTCGGTAAGTGAGGAGTGAACTGGTCCTCGCGTTGCAGAGGAGGTGATGGTTGTTGCGTTCGGGTTAGGGTCAGGTTCTTATCTTGTTCATTGCCATTGTTCGAATCTCTTTATCTCAGGGATTGATTATTACACGAGTCGCGAGGTTTTTGGATTGCTCAAGGTTTATTTTATTTATAGGCTTTGTATTGGTTTTATTTTATTGGTTTTATTTTATTCATAGTATTATGGGACATCGTGCTTGCAGCGTTTCTACAACTCCTGGCGTGTAAGGAACCTCCTTGTGATGGTGTTGAAGCCCAACAAGTTAGCTGAAAGTATCGTGAGCTTACACACAAGGCTGCTCAGGCCCAGCACCAACTTTTGTCCCTGTCTACAGTGTATACTCCACTCCTCGCGTGTCGTCGACAATGCTAGAGAAGACCCCTTTCTGTTGCCCCGAATTTTCATGCCGAAAAAAGTTCACCTCAGACAGCTGGCGACTTAAACATATCAAATTACACCATTCTGAATACCTTCAAGTTGCATGCCAGAAGATTCTAACTATTCGCAGTGCACCCCGATTTATTGAATCTGCTCAGCGTCGTGAATTCAACACTAACAAAGATTCAGTGGAAGACTTGGACGCATTTCCCTACCTCAAACACGTTGAAAACATTGCAGACACAGAGTCTCAACCACCTCCACCTCTGCCACAGACGGAAATATACTTCGGCGCCGGCGCTCCGCAGATCGATTACATTGCTGAGCCATGGGAACGCGAAGCTCTGGGCTGTCTTGAGACGAACCTACTAAACAATCCCTACTATCGGTTTGCGACGCGTGAAGAGTACAAATATATCCAGTGTGGGATCAACAAGAAGGGCATGAAGATGTACTATGACAACATGCTGAAGGAAGAAAACACTGCTCTGCGTTTCCCAACCTTCAGAAACGGGGATGGCGTCCAGAAGCTCGTGGCTAGCATGCCAGATGATCAGGCTCTCGGGGAGTGGGAACTACACACTCTCGAGGATATAAGATGGAATGAAAATCACCAATGCGCTATCAAATACTGGAGTCGAGACATCATTAAAAGCATGAGATGGTTGATGCGGCAGCCAGCCTACGCCGAGCTTCCCATTTTCCCCCCTAAGTGTTGCTTTAACAGCGATACGCCCCCGAAACGCCTCTATAGCGAACTGCACACGACGGACTGGTGGTGGGAGACACAGGTAAGGAGAGATACACGATGATAATAACGTGCTAATCGACGTTTCATCAACTCCCAGAGTGGGGGATATACTGGTTTCCGTGATCTTCATGTCCGATGGAACACATCTCTCGAATTTTGCTGGCAACAAGAAACAGTGGCCTGTATATATGACAATTGGCAATCTATCTTCGAAGATCTGCCAGACGCCCTCAACGCACAGCGTCGTAATGTTTCGCTCTCCTACCGATTCCAATCAAGAACCGCAATATTCCTCAGAAGCGGCTGGATGAGCAGCAGCAAACAAACTGAGAGGTGCTGAACGAAGTACTCCGGTGGCTACTTCAGCCACTCACCGTTATTCCCAATGCCAGCACCGGGAGCGGGTAGTACAACGTTCTCTGTGCAGATGGCAACTTCAGGCATTGCAAACCTGTTTTAGCAGCATGGCTTGCAGATTGTCCAGAGTATAGCAACCTACATCATCTTGAGCAGCATGTCTGTTTTCGTTGCGTGTGTCCAAAAAACGAACTTGAAGATTATGTGCTGACTGACAAGCAATACCCCCGGCTGGATCACAATCTATATAGGATGCTCAATGATTCCAACACCTAGGCAGGCGATGCCCAACTCTTGTTGCGCCATGTTCACCGAGGATTCAAAGTGTTTCGACATATTCCCTGTCTTCTGAGCGACCTCCCTAAGCCCTACCTCCTCCATACAATGCAGATCGGCATGCTTGACCACCTCCAGAAGTGGATTTTCCACTTCATGAATACGCACGAACAGCTCGACAAGTACAATGCAACCTGGTTATCCCTGCCTGCTTACCACTACCTCACAAGAAAAATTAAGTCATCTAAGGAAGTTTCTCAATGGAATGGGAAGGAGATGAAGGAAATGAGCCGGTACCTGATTGGAGTTGTAACCCAGTCTCTACAAGGTGGAAACCCCACTCAGCATCCCATATTCAATCGCGCAATTGAGTGCACACGGGCATTGTTAGAATTCCATATTTATGCTCGATATAAATCTCACAATGATACAACATTGAGCTACATGGAGGACGCCTTCCATCATTTTCACATCTTCAAAGATGTGTTCTTACTCGTGTGAGCCGGCAAAATGGCCAAGGCCAACGCCAATGCCCTGAGAATGGAACTCGTGAAGAAGCGAAAGGTTGACGAGAAATCAAATGCTGAAACCTGAGCGCCGTCCAATATGCGGCATGAAATGAACGCCTGGACGGGGTTTAGATTAGCCACGAGGTAGATATTTCCAAGAAGTTAGATGCCGACTTCAACTTTCCGAAGATGCACTTGATGTCTCATTGGGCCGAACAGGTTTGTCGATACGGAGCCTTGCAACAGTATTCTGCCGAGAGACATGAACAAGCACATAAAACGAACCTCAAGGATGGTTGGAACATCTCCAATCACAATCTCAACTACCTGCCACAAGTGATCACCTTTCAGCGTCGCATCCTCTGCTTCGAAATCAGAGAGTTCAAATGTCCAAGCCCTCGCTCAGCGTCGGGAGAAAACCACTGCCGCCTGCAAAGTCCTCTCTTCCGGTGCTGATCTGGCTGCCCCACTCAGCCCGCAGTGATAAGCAAAGCCCGAATTCATGGCACCCCAAAACCACTGTGATGGAATGCATCCTGATGCTATGATCAAAGACTTCAGAGCATTACTCGACAATACGCAAGATGCAATGCACCGCGCGGCAATATACAGCAACACGCGGGAGTTTATAAAGCATACGAATCGTAACAAGACGTATATATTGGATGAACAACTGCATGCAATGGAGCTCTGTATTTACCATTGTATTAAGGTTCAAGTTGAGGGTTTAGAAGGTGAACGCATATCTCAGATGAGTTGATGCACAGGAAGACAGAGCTGGTGCGGAGGGGATTGATGGAACGACTGGGTATGGGCAAAGCAACACCCGGGGAGGTGTTATGGCGCTCTGAATGGGCCTTTCCCGTGGCAACTGCAACGACTATTTCAAATCAAGCTCCAAAACAAGGATGGAGCTTGTGTTGAATACTGGTTTGCCCTGGTGCTCACCACAATACTGGAAAACTCGGGTAACTTGGATCCCATCTCAAAATTTGTACAAGGGAGAAAAGCACAGGCAGCCGTTGTTTTGCAAGTTTTCAGCGTGGGAAACATCGTCGGCTTCGCGCACGTAAATTCAGAGATAGTTACTAGTAGTTAGACAGGAGACGGATGGAACGAGCGAAGAATTGTTAATAGCCACATAGATCTGGCAACTTGGAATGATGTGTATAATTAGTAATGAGAGAATTGCATTTTGTGCGTAGGTAGAAGGAACGCGAGGAGAGATTTTTGCAACGTCACCCATCGCATTGCAATCCCGATCCAAGCGCGTACCCAAAGAAGCCATTCCAACATATGGTCACAGTTGGCCACAACACCAGAGCGTTTGTTTAAAATCGGAGACCGACAGAGCGAGAAGAAACGGCGAAACCGTGATCGGAGGGCGATATGCAAGGCGACGCGTTGTATTGATCCCGGGTGCAGAGTAATCCGCCACCGGAGTGTCTCTGACCGCTCTGACAGAGCGCGTCCACTCTGACAGAGCCATTCCACCCGGACGGAAATATTTTTCGCTGATGACACGTTTCGGAATAGTAATGGGAAACTACTTTAGATATATAGCAGATATACAGAAGAGGAAAAACAGTATATTTGAAATCATTCTTTGTTTAACTATAATAGACAGTATCCAGTACTATGAATATTATATTATGCTGAATATTAAATACTATTAACAGTAAAGATATAATGATATATAATAATTTGAAATATAATAAATTATTGTGTGAATTATATTCAAGCAAACTATATACTATCTTCAAGAATCTGAAATATAGAAAGTAAAGTGAAAGCTGAATTGAAACTTCTACAAACTATTCAGTCAATAGTTATTTATTTGGATCTACATTTAAATATATACTCCATTGGTAATCCACATGCAAATGTAATTTAATACTTTATTATCTGTTAACATTTGCAAGAAATAATAACTAGATATACACTACAGGTATTATCTAAAAGTATACTTTTAAAAATATCTAAAATTTCAATAAATATTTGCTTAACAGTATATATTGAATACTATATATGCTTATTTTGGACTTTAAATACTACTAATATTAGTACTATTGCAATGTTGACTTTTATTTTAATTAATTTGTCAATTTTTCTTTATCTAGAAATGTTAAATTATAAATTACAGCATTTGAAAATTCTAATTATATGCAACATTTTAATATTATTATTTTTTTCAGTATAACATTCATCTATTATTGAGAATCTACCATAAGCTGTACTATATCTTTTAATAATTAATAGTAAAACATTGTCAAGAAAATGGAAATTGAGCACAGCAAATTATATATTATATATTAAAATATGTATATGATTTAAGGTATTGTACAGCATCTCACTCCAATCAATATAAATCCATATATTGATTATTCATCCAAAGTATATTTCTAAATGTCATAGTATAAGAGTAAATGATATTCAGTATTCTAGCTCTGTACCCAGTATAATAAGATGTACTATAAGTGGCTAGACTTATAATATCTACTTTTGGAAAATTAAATAATTTCAGAAATATATTGAGCTATACATAAAACCGATGATAGCAAAAATATTCTTTCCATATATTAGGTGAATGATCATACTGCACCCTGATATAGTTGATTATAATATGTACTTTCCAAAAATATTTCTTCATAGATGATTGTTATAACTGTATTAATTGTTATTTACTACGTATTTATTATGTCCACATTATTGAGTGCAAGTTTCCATAGCCGCACTATACACCTTCACTAGTTATAACTCTTAGTTCAATACAATCTAAATCAATTGCATTCTAGCTACTTCACAGATATATTGCCATTATTATGTCTCAATTAATGCCTAAATTATTACTCATATCAACTCGTTACTATCAAGTCCACATTTTACTCTTAAATTCATCTCCATTGAATGTTAACTTCAGTGTATTTTTTACTATTCATATGCTACTAAAATTTGGTTCAACCCAATACCTTCTCAGTCAAATATTATTTATTATATCAATTTACATTTTTATAGACTGGTATGATTATTACAATAATGTATATAATTGTTAATATATTATTTTCTATAATATATCAATTCTATTAGAATTGTTAACTACCTGACAAATCCATTCAACTTGAATATGATGTACCGGTAAATTTAATAAGTTTCCGGATACACCCTTACCACCACCTTTTGCAATGTATTCAAAGCTTTATAACTAATCTTCTCTCTGAGTTGAACTCTAATCAATTTAGTCAATTCTAGCTATGTAGTGCCATGATAGTGGTGCCCAAAGGCTTGATAAATTGACAAGTATACAATAGTGACATCAAGGGCGATAGGTATCATATTAATTTGGTTAACTCAATATATAAATATGCATTGTATCATAATAACAATATAAAAAACTATACGAAATTACGTGTATTTCAGTACACCTAAAACACTATCCTAAGTATATTAATACTACTGTATTTCTGTAACAAGATTTAAGTAATATTTTTCAGTATTTTCAAAATTGATACTACTTGTACTATTCATATTATTATACTTCTTGTTTGCTGTCCACAAATGTGTATTTTGGATAAGCATACAATCTGGAAGATATTCATTATGGTTGAAAACCTACTTTATAAACTATATAAACTTTTGTATTATAACACCAAATCCTACTGTTTGCAATAACTGCTAGTTTATTGAATGTATTTTAAATGTTTATCTTTTAAATTAAAATTAATTGTAGTATAGTGCATTAATACTTTCTTCTGAAATTACAGTTTCGAATTCTGAATACCAAATCATATTATTGCTATCTTTTACAGTCTTGGATCATACTTCAGGAGAGGTTGAGAAATCTTCGACAGTATTAGCACAAAACCAGTACAGTAGTATTATGTATCATCAGTTGCAGCATTTCCAATTAACCTGGAAACTTCTGATTGATATCTACTTTCACTTGTATATTGTGAACTGTGTCGTATTTCTTGGTTACAGGGTTATACAGACAACATTATTCTGGTATTACAGCAAAATTATAGAATTGTAATTGACCATTTTAATCAGTCTGCAGCTGTTCAAACACTTGTATTCCTTAAATAATACCTGGATACCATCCAAGCAAATGATAATATCAAAATCTGGAAATTTGCACTTGAAACCTACACTCACAATTGCAACTATTGTTAAGTAGATAATAATGGTTGTAGATCTGTATCACATGTATCTGTAATGAATAGAGAAATCAATCCTGAAAAGATCAGTTTGATATGGATTGTGAAATCTCTGGAGCTACAATTTTCTGAGTATTCGATACTGTATTTATGATGTCTATCAATGGCTATATGGCCCCTGAATATACAGAAGAAATATCACATAGTGTTTTATACTATTCTGAACCTGAATTAAATCAAAATTAATCCAATTACAGTCTCATATCTTTGTCTTTCTACAGTGAATTTGTATTCCTTATTGTAGTCTTATTGTTTGTAAATTCTTGATATTGGTATCTGTGTATCTGTATAGTCAAAATGGTGTTAATTGAAACTGGGTTATTCAATATAATATATTTTACAGCAATAAACATTGCTGTGGTCCAAATAACAGTTTCATAAATAGGTAATAATTAATACATGTAATGTATAGTATTCACAATATAATTTATAACAAAGTTAACACAGTTAAATGACACTGTTACATTCTTTTCTAGCACTGCTAAATCAGGAATGTACACAATACTAAGTTTCCATAGTATATACTTGAAGGTTAATACACTACCAAACATAATTATCAGAATGCTCAAATAGGTATCTTGTTATAGCTAAACACTGTAATATTCACCCTTTTATGATTATTATTGAATGGAAAATCACTTCTAACTCTAATTACAACTTAGAGTCGCAGTGACAACGTAAACCATTACTACAAAATAAACTTTTGTTATCTTTGTAGCTATTCAAATTATATTTATAATAATCATTCAAGTTTGTAACCATTTCAATGATAGCACTATCATCGTGTGTTTCAATGAAGGGATGTTAGCTTCCATAGCTTTAATATTGTGTGGTTAGTTTATATCTTCTTCGACTTTGAAATATTGCTTATAATACTTTGTAATGTTGCTTATAATGAAAACATTTGCAGCTTTAGTAAGTGTAAGATGAAGTAAATAAAACAATATAAAGATCAATGGTTGCAGTTTCAACAAGAAGTATTAGAAAATACAATTAGACAGTATGAAAAGTCATGAAAACAATCACAACTTGAAAACAGTCTTCAATTATACATCGATTACTGTATGATTGTAAACGGAAGATAACGGATGCATAAAGGCATTGTCAGAACTGAATGCTACAATTAGATCATTTCAGCAGAGGATAAATCTGTCAAGTTGTATTCAGAAGTATCTGGAAATCATAGTCGAAAGGCACTTGGCCATTAATGAGGTCATATAAGTATGTATAGGTAAATATAGTTGTGGATATGAATTTCGCTATCATTAAGTAGTATTATTGTAAGCATGGTAAGATGTTTATTAAATATCAATGACAGGTGGTAAGCTACCTGTAAAACAGTGGAGGTGCTTGGCTTTGAGTATGTGATATGCGGTGGTATCATTGAATTATCCCTGTTATTAAGTATTCATCTTGTGAACCCTATGATTCTGTACCACAACAAGAAAGGACAGCAAACAGTTAAACAACAATTCCACTGCTGAAGAAGTAGCAACCAATCAGTTGCAGAACTGATAAGTACTGTGTGGTAGCCATATACTGAATGCAGTACAGAATGATATTCTCCCTCCACTTGACATATCTTTGCAAGTTGTAATGGCCAAAGTCAATGCGATTTGTACTTAGCTGGGATTCAATAAAGCAAGAAATAAAGAGAAGTAATGCGAAAGATGAACATCCAAATTGACACTGTCCTTTATATCTTGGCTTCTGTAATATCAAGCATTCAACCTTTCAATTTTGCACATGTGACTCATTATTCAGTTTAAAATTTTCATCATATTACTTTGTATGAACTCACTGAAATTGCAAAATACATTGCAAGTTTCATCTTGACTGTTCAGCATCAATGCAGGTTTGCACTTGTGGCCTATTCCCATTGTGATTGGTATGGTATACGTATCTTGTATTCCTTCCAGTTGCCAGTTATACACATGACAGTTTGAAGCCAGCTTCCACCTATACTCTTGTACTTTCTCCTAAATCATTTAGCACATCAAGCCTGTCGGTAATTATCATAGCCAGGTTAGAAGAATCATCAGTAGCTGTTTCTACTCAGTCAGCACTGATGCAGAGGGGCTGACTGTGTGGCATCAATTCACACTGCAGAATCAAAAGTGAGAGTGACTAGTAAGGGTCAATCATGTATGACCTCATATCACTCTCCTAAGCTTCTCATAAAATGGTCATCATTAGTATGTATGATCATGGTGACTTGCACACTGCTGATCCTTGTGCAAAGCAGTGATGACCCACTTTACTTTCTGACATCATCACTTGCAGTAAGTAACACACACACATGGTACCTGTTGATAGTTATTCCATACTTCTTCCAATCTCGGCCAGCAGACTTATAGGTCCTCAGTATGCCATTTTAGCATCCGATATAGCAAGCTGTTTGGTTTATATTTCAGTTGGTATCTTCGATAGACATTAATCACAACCATTTTCATACCTAATTAAACTTTAAAGTCAGTTGGCCAGAATCTTAGTGGCAATACTGAATAATCATCTCTCATATCTTGTGTTGACCAGGTGAAACAATGCTACCTGCAGACCGTATCTTGCAATTCTGTTTGGTACGCTCTCTGGTACATATATAGAATATGTTTAGTTCCTCTGGGAAGTGATTTGGTAGGTAGAAATAAAGTCATCCAGCATCAATCCAGTAATTTTGATACAGTTATCTTCTCTTCTGTACCCTTGCAATTACACTGAACTAGCCCCTAGTTGGGCCACCTGTAGGTACATTGGACATTCACACTGTGCTTGGTGCACTAATCACCTCCAATTCTTGGGTGGTTTCACCAGATTTCCTCCTTGTACACTTCCAGATTCTTCTCCTGCTGTACTCACAATCAGACAACTCAGCATCCAAATTCTTCTTTTCTGTTTTCACTGACTATTTCATCTCCTGGTACACTGGTTGACACTTCTTCATGTATACTTGTTGACTGTACTGGTAATCTCTTCCAAACTATGCTTATCAACTAATCTTGTGCTGTACTTCTCAGCTAGCATTGGTACTATAACCTACCACATCCAGTATTATATGGTGAAGTTATGTGGATGAAGTTGTTATTGTTTGAGTGGTGGTTAACCTCCTGATGTACATTGTAGCTATACTGAATATGTGTCTTATCTCACTTCTTCTGGTGTTATATCCATCTGATAAACTTTGTTCAGAGGTTTACTATCAGTGGGCATAGTGTTTCTCTAAATTGCTGAATCTGAGTATGTATTTCATTCAGGATTGTAACACCCACATATGATTTTATAATTATTGTATATGTCTGTTAGGCAGCACATCTCTGGGTTCACATTTTGCCTTTGATTGTTGTCTGTATTGGTAAATGTATTTCAAGATGCACTCAGACTGCAATTCTGGTACAGTAAGTAAATATTGTAGAAGTCGTTGTATTTCTAACTATGTTATACTCACAATTAACAGTTGGTACTTCACTGGTTATTGATTTCATGCCGTTTTGACATATATGAGATCAGCATTGTCGCACTGTGGCACATAATTACCGAAGCCGATCTCCTATGATTTGCTGAAACATATTGAATATCAGAATGTGAACCTTCTGCTGTATGATTTGCAATTTCTGCAGTGTCCTGAATAGTCTTCGGTATGATTCTCAGTAGAGTCAAGCCAGCATTGAATTATATATCCGAATATCAATACTCAAGTGAAACTGGCATGCTGAAATTTGAAATATGGAATGTTACAATAGTCATAACTTCATGTATCGTCAATAACTTTAACTGAAAAAGGGACCAGTTGTCATCTGCTTCCCATGAACCATCTCCTATAGTCCTGTACCTGACGTATATCCTCTTACAAGGGATGGGGGGTAGCAGGTGGCATTTCCGCCATGTTACCGGCTCACCCAGAGGTGGAGGGATTGTCTTAGACTCTGTTATACTCTAATTAGAGTTAACACAGTATGAATAAAACAAACAAACACACCTGCCATGTATTCACCAACAGCTATGGATGGGAGTGATTTATTTCTTGCCTTAATCTAGTTCGCTTCTGCAATATTGTTCTTCTATGTAGGTTAGTGCCCACGGAGGGACAATATTCTGTGCTGTGTTTTGTTGTATCGTGAACTCCATTCCAGTCATTGCTTCTAATTTCCATCAAGTCCATATGGCATGGACTTCTCCTCATACTACTATAATTCGTCTACTGATATATTGTTCATTATCAAACTCTATCCACTCCTGGATAAGTATATATAACATGTGATATTTGAGTTCAAAATCCATAATCTGCCATCTGGTGCATGTGATCTGATACCACACAGTTGCAGAAATGCCTCACAACTTCATCCAACTCACATGAATTGTACATCTGCCTAGATGGGACATTGTAGGAAGGCTTTCAATCAATTTCATGGTCAATTGCGTAATGTAGATGCAGTGCCATCATCTTGGCATAGCTGAATTTCTCGACGAACTGTCTGTATATGGCCAGGATGAGAGTTCGATTGTACATTGGCACCGTCATTATCCTCGAGTTAACTGCTTTAGTATACATTACTACTTAATTGTAAGTCCATATGGAGGAATTGACAACTATCCGGATGTCTTGATTTAAATCATTTCTCCACCATAGGGCCAAGACCTGCTGTTCAGTTATGGCCTGTATATCACAGAGAGCCAGCACCAGTTATTCAACATTCCCATGTGGACACTCTTCTGCCTCTGCTTCCGCCGCCACTTGCTGCTCACCCATTCAGTACCTGTTGCCTCTTTCACCCTCAGCAGAACCATCCACAGATTCTTCCCACTGTCATGTGTAAACTCCCACTCATACGATGACTATATGATGTTGACTTGATTACTGGCCAAAATATGGTTGATTTCAGTAGCTTCTAGTATTTGAGTATATGAAGTAAAGCCGTACACAGAACTACTCTCCACCTTAGCCATAACTTAGATACATTTGCAAGTTATACCTCATGGTAGACCTGGCCCAAAGCAATTACTTTTGGGCGGCTCAGAGTAGCCATGGCAACAGTTAAATACTTTTCATGGACATGCTCAGATTGCTTAATATATACAAGGCAATCTACATGCAATTTCCACCTTATGGAGTAGATGTACTGTGGCTGCTAATATGTATATGAATTGGTTCACACAGTAAATTACATACTTGTTATACCAAATTGTAACTCCCAGCTGACTAGTGTTAGCAATGGTGCTGAGTGAGAACTCAGCCATCACCACATTGGCGGTCCAGGTCGTCAAAACACCTGAACTGTCAATCTCGATACTTTTCAATGAAAATCGCTTAAGCAATCTGAATTGGGCAGAATGTCAGTTTGTTACCCAGCAGGTCCGTTTGTAGATTTATATAATGCTCCTGCATTTGCTGTTTGTTAATAGTATGTGATCAAAATCGCTTGTTCAACATCCAGTAATCACTTTTGAAACCCTTTGCAGATTGCTATATCAATCATTTGGAATCAATGTTTTTCTTCTGTGGTTTGCATTTTGGAGTACGAAGGTGGTGAATAGCTCCATTATGAGCTCAAATATCCACCCGATGCCTTCATTACCCTATAAAAATGACCATCATTTGGTGACGCTCTATTGATGATCATTTTGAATATTGGGTAACGAAGATGTTGTGCCATGCTTTTGCTCAAAAGGCCGCCACTACATTGTGTATGAAATATAGCAACAAAGTGACACTAAGATTACCAAAGATGCAAGACTAAAAATCCTTGAGGCTCCATTGACACTCATTTTCAGGATGGGGCAGAGAGTGTGCCGCTGTTGTTTTAGCCTCTAAAGACAGGTGATACCTCATTTATGGATGTCTGCAGCCAGTCGCCACTTAGATAACCCAAGATGGAAAGCCAAAAATCATTGACATTCTGGTGATACTCATTTTCAGAATGGGGCAATGACTGTATCACTTTGTCTTTTGGCTATACAGACTGCCATTACATTAATGATACCTAACCACTACCAGATCACTTTGTAATTACCTGACTTACAAGACTAACAATTGTTGACGCTCTGTGGATGCTTATTTTCATGATAAGGTAATGAAAATATCACACAGAGTTTTGACTGAAAAGGCTGCCAATATATTGTATATGAAGTCTTACCACAAATCAAAATCTAGATAACCAAAAAGGCAAAGCCACAAATTATTGTTGCAAGATTGACAATTATTCTCAGAATAGGGCAGCGACCATGTTGCTTGCGACTTTGCCTATAAAGTTAGCCAATATATCGGTTATGCTTAACAGCGCCCAATTCAATTTGCAATTACCTTGCTTAGAAGACCACAAATCATTGTCGCTTCATTGACACTCAGTTCACTGTATTGTGTAGTCAGTATCTGCAGCCATCGATAATTGTATGAAAAATTATTTGGCCTTATTGATTGCCTTTCATCCCAATTGAGAATGAACCCTTTGGTAAAGTCAAGCCCAGTTATCTTTGTGCACGGGTTGCTCTCAGTCAACCAAAATTGGGATATCTTGCTGCATGATTCATGTTGCCCGCTATACTTCCATTCATGAAGAAATATTCACTTGGGATTGCTCAATATTTTCCCATAATATTTCTCTAAGCGAAATTCTCGGTGATGCAACATGTAGAACCTCGTGACAACATATTGAGCTATTCTGTCCTACATTTTCTTGTTTCCTTTATTCCTCCTTGTTTAGAATGCAGTGAGTGTCATCAACCACTTTTCAGCATGTTTCATTGATCTCCGTATTGGCAGAATCAATCTGGACTCATTTGGTGTAGCACTTACATTTCGGTGGTCAGGGCTTTGAAGAGTATTGATGCCATTGTCATGCTGGATATTGGATTGTGTGTCTGCCCCCAAGTCATCTTTTGCTCATGTGTAGATTATCGAAGTCACGATTCCAGTTTAGCTGATGTTCTGTGTCGGAAATGCATTCCGCTGCCCTATTCTCATCACTTTTGGCTGGATGATGGTCGATTTTGTTGATTGGGCAGATATTTAATACTTGAGCTTGTCCTCCAGGGTGGTCCTTTGCAGATAAAGCTGGTGGCAATGGTGATGTTTCTGACAATAGAAATGCAGCTGCACCATCATGTTGAAAGTTTGACCAGGATGGTTTAATGATTGCTTCAGTATCAGAAATGTACTGTATAGCTGTCATTTGCTTATTTTGGGTGCAAGATTTCTTCTGTGTAGCACAGAGGTTTTGGCTGCCCTGCCACATTTCCAAAGAGTTATGGACCTTGGCCATTATGTGGAATTTCCTTTCCTCCTCCTTTTTCTGCAATTCCAAGTCATTTTCACTTTGCATGGTATCCAATGCTATGTAATTGCCTACTAATATTCCGCGATTTGCTCGAGCACACTGCACTATTAGAAATACTTCTTGCAAGGTCTTTCCAGTGATTGTGGACTGTCTCCAGCTGATGCTGTCTCTCCCAAGGGAACGACTGACCTCCATTCTGACAACATGTGGCATTGTCGAGAATATGTCGGGTGTGACATTCGTGCGATCGGCATACATTGAGTGCATTACGTCTTGTTGACGCCACCAGTCGGTGATATGCAGTAACCAAAATGTACTGCTAATCTCGATACTGTGGGAGTGGTCATCATTAAGATTTGGATTACGTTGCCTCTAGTTGTTTTTAGCTTCAGGTGGTAAATTTAACGAGAGCATTGCAGTGGCTAATATGTGTGTTGTGCGATTGCTTCATCCAGGTGTCATTTTAACCACAGTTGTACATGTTAAGTATTCTTTAATAGTGCTGTAAATATCATATGGATCGAAAGAAGATTAACCAGATCCAAAAGACATGGTAGAGGGGAATTGATTACTGCGCGGAATATTGTTGGCGTTCGTGATGCAGAATTATCAATGTTTGGGACAGTATTCATTCTCCACAGAGTTCAGAAACCCCTCGTGGTAGTGGGTAGTATATGAAGTCTCATCCTCAGAAGTGATATCCATTTTCTTGTCCCACTTACATAATGATCCTAACTTCCCAAAAAGATCAAGGATAAATGCTGAAATGAGAAGCATACCAGTCGTTGGAGTTACTTCAGCAGCCTATTTAGACAGCTTCTGTTACACAAACATGACCATGAAGAATAAGTCTTTGTTCTATTAAGTCTCCTTCGGAACTCAAGCACGTATAACACCATCAATATAATCGAGCAGGTCATTGTAGACAGTGATAATGTGACGCACAGTAACCAAATGCCTTTTCGACCTCCATAGGGTCTAGTATTGAAATGGCCTGAAAAGTTCCATAATGGACTTGACCATGGCCTACTCATCCTGTGTTTGAAAGTGTGGCCGGTAATTATTGTATTTTGGATTCTCAACCTACTTGCGGGTGAATTGTCGTAATTAGTAGGCACACTAAAGCAACACCAATGTCGCATTGCACCGTGTCTTTACATCGTTAATAAGTAGTGCTGCCATTCATGTATTGCCTATTTGGAAGTCAATCAACTCGTTACGACAACCAGGTGTGAGAGTAATCAATATACGAAGCATTTTGTGTGACGAACCTGTTGAGACGATTGATTGATTGAGTCTAAGTCTAAGATAATGCGTAGCCTATATAGTAGCTGCCAGCTCTAACCAACAGCCACGTGATGATGTACTGTACAAAGACTAGGTCTAACACTCCTCCAGGGCGTTATCACCTCCATCAAACACTAAGCCATTGAAAAAACAGACAGAAATCAAACAGAGGACAGAAGACAGAAGCCAAACTATGCCATGCCCTGAGCTCCTCCCAAACAACCATTCTCCCGCACATGCTTCCAAAGCTCGGTAGTAGATTGTGCTGTCGGCTTCAACTGTCTTGACTTCTAGTCAACTGCTCCTCTGACGGTGACACACAGTCCTGTTATATCATGATCGCAGCTGGATCGTCATTGATTCACATATGCAGCCTCTCGGTCCCAATCATGGGTTGTGCTGTCCCTGTCGGTGCAAGAATTAGAGACGCTTCTCGGTGGCGATGTTAGCTCCCGCTCAACCAACGAAGTGGAAGTGTTGCTCGTGGCTTCTCTTTTTAAACTCAAGTACTCATAACCTGTCGCACGGCAGCGGATGCTTGAGTAGTCGAGACTGTGTGTACATATGCGAAGGTGTGTCTGTCCGTATCGAAACCGGTGACGCTACTCCATGGCAATGTTGACTTCCTCTCGACAAACGAAGTGGAAGTGTTGATCCTAGCCAGTTGATCAGTTGTGCATGCTGGTGTAGTCAAGTATGTGTCGGTATCAGTATCGGTGTCGAAATTCGAGACACTTCCCCACCGGTGGAATTCGAATTGGAGACGCTTCTCCGAAGCTCACTCTTCTGTCTCAACTAGCCTTAGTGAATACATTTCCATAGATCGTGGATCCTGGTACGGGGCCTCCTGGGTGGAGGAATGGGCTTGTCGTCATTGAAGGTTTAGGGTGAAGGTGCAAATTGTAAAGCTCCTGACAAAGCTTCTTCGTTCTCACAGTAGAGGAGTCCACAAACTTCGTGGATTCATGGCCACAATTGCCACCCCCAGTCTCTTGGGTTGCCCAAATCACATACCCAGTGCATCGTAGCAGACCAACCGCTGCCCACCTCGGGAGTTTCCATCTGCCAACATCTCCCAAGTATCTGCAGTCCATTACCTGCCCACTTCTCATAGACTATCCAAATACGATACTGTATGTTGATCTGCTTGGCTATGCCACAGGTCGACCTGTTACGAAATCGCTTCGAACACATCTTCAAGATGCCGATGCTGACTCAAACTTATCCTGCTGATTCCGATCTGAGCTCCTCTGAGGGCGTTGTCATCATGTTGACTTGAACTCATCCTGCACTCCTGCCAAACTGCTCTCCATTCTTGTCCCAAACCTGTAGTGTTAACGTTTCTTTCGGTTGCCATAATCTCGTATACATGAAGAACTCAACATGGTGGCCATCGCAGCCATCGCGGCCATCAAATGCCTCTAAGTTGTTGAGTATGAGATATCCTCAAGATGAGGCATCGTTTACGCTGTTGAATGGTCCTCCTCTGTCTGTAGGGTGTTCAGATCCCGGATGAGTTCGCAACGCATCCGGGACCCTGCATCCTGGCTCGTATGAAGGCTCGAAATTGACTTTTATTGTCTGATAGTTGTTGAAAGTGGTATCTAGATTGACATCGCACCCGGGCTCCTAACCTGTTGTGATGAACCTGTCGAGACAATTCATTGATTCAGTCTAAGTCCAAGATGACACGTAGCGCATATAGTAGCTGCCAGCCCTAACCCACCACCAAGTGATGATGTACTCTACAAAGACTCGGTCTAACAGCATTCACTGCTATCTGAACATCAGTGTGAGCTGTTTCAGAATGGCTTGAAATATGTACTTTCTCAATTTTTTTTGCTGAACCTGGTCTGATTGCTGACACCTTGTTGATTCTAACATTGCCCTCTTTTTGCAGTCTTTGACACTTTCCAATGTCTGTGCTTGTATTCTCTCAAAATGGCTGACCACACTTGTGGGCATCCCAAGATGTCATCCAGTCTTTTTGACCGAGACTGATGATGAACACATTGAAAGTAAGCTGAATGAAGTGGACCATGGTTGGTATGTTGTTCTCCATTGCAGGATGCTCGATTCCTGAGGCCTGAAGGGATAATTGTAGTTCCCCAGTGATCAACTAATTCAAGGAAGAATTATCAGATGTAATTGCAAGTACATGACCACCTATAAGTCCAAAACAATCAATAACTTCATTCAAATGTATTGCTAGGCTCGCTCCACAATGTTGACTCTTGCCCTATCATCTTTAATTACCTTTCGAAATAGGAACAGAGCAAGCCATCAAACATTTCCAATGTAAGTAGTACTTCTCGCAGTACCATATTTTGATACATGTACCAAGTAAGGATCCATGTGATTGCTAGTTTGTTTGTTGATATCCACCTGTCCAATGCTAAACTAACTTTATTTCTTGACAGCAATTGCGTCATAATTCCATCAACTGTGAGAGAGTATTCTCTCCGGCAAATGTTACTCAGGGTGCTGGCTGATGGAAGCACCAGATTGCTGGGTAATGCATGATATGACTGTTGTAGCTATAGGTTTAATATAGCGTTCCATGGATTATGTGCCAAAACATATCGTACCATGAGGTAGTGATTCCAGCTGTTTTCATAAAATTCAACAGTTACAAAGTTCTTTGTTGGCAGTTTACACCGTATTGTTTGTCAGTTGTATCTATATGGATAAAGTAGATTTTGTTTGACTGAGTGTTTGTAGAGTATGTCATCACGGGGCTGTGGGTTGCAGCTGGCAGCTACTACATAGCCAACATGACATCTTAGACTTGGACACAATCAATCTATCGTCCGGACAGGTTCGTCAAAACAGGTCATAAGCCCTGGCACAAACACGAGCCGGACTGAATTTTTCACAACTATCAAGTGAGAAGAGTCTGAAAGCGGACCTTCATACGTGTAAGGCCACAGTATCCCGGAAGAGTTGCAAATACATCTGCGATCAAGGCACACTATGGACTCATGACAATGATTCAATGATGGCATGGACTCAGATCCCTCCTTTAGACGAAATCCCACCCCCAACTGCTTAGCGGTCTGCAATGGCTGCGATGGCGGACAGTGCCACGATGGGTGGGATGGCTCCGATGGCTGGGAGGACCGCGGTGAGGAGTTATACCAGTATACAAGATTATGCCAACCGAACGACATGTGGAGAGGACAGGTTTTTGAAGAGCTTGGGGAACAGTTTCGCACAAGTGCGAGATGAGATCGGGTCTACATTGGTATCAACAGGATGTGTTTGAAGTGATTTCATAACATGTCACCTGGTGGCTAGCCAATCACATCGACATCGAGTATGGTGTTTGGATAGTCTATGAGAAGTTGGCAGGTAATGGACCGTGGATACTTGGGAGATGTCAGCAGACACATGAACCCCCCGAAGAGTACTGCCGTTTGTCAGCCAGTGCGATGCGCTGGGTATAGAATTTCCGCCAGACTGGAGAGACCGGTGGTGGCAATTTTGGACATGAATCCTCAAAGTCCGTGAACTCCTGTAATGTGAGAACAAGGATGCTTTGTTAGCTGTACAGTATTTACCTTCACTCTACACCTTCCCTGATAGAACCCCAATTTCTCCCCCCAGAACGATGTCTATGGGGATGTACAATGTATGGGAGGGAGTTTCCTATGGCAAGCTGAGACTGATAACTGACCTTCAGAGAAGCGTCTCCAATTCAAATTTCAGATATGGAGAAAAGTCTTCCATTTTGACACATACTTGACTATACGAGCATCTGCAACTGAATAACCAGTCACGATCAACACTTCCACTTCATTTGTCAAGCAGAAGTTAACATCCCCATGGAGAAGCATCTGCAATTTTGATACCGACACAGACACACCTTCACAAACGTACGTATATATCTGCCACTGTACAATCGCTTAAGGGCACTCGCATTTAACAATAAATGATGATGAACACTCTGCTTTGATTGTCCAGCGGAAGTTTACATTGCTACAGAGATGCGTCTCCAATTTCGATATACCACTGTACAACACGTTCTGGCAATCTTGGCATAACACCGACACATACTTTACTGTGCAAGCATTCGCCACAATACAACCAGCTATGAGCCCGTGCATTCACATGGGAAATGATCAACACTTCCACATTGTTTGTCGAGCAGAAGTCAATATTGGGATGGAGTAGCATCTCCAATTCTGACACATACAGCACAATCCAAGATTGGGAACAAGAGGCTGCATATGAGAATCAACAGTGCGGCAGCTGGTTGGAGCGGTACCTTCGATACAGTTCTTCAATGCAATACCAATCACGATATAATAGGACTGTGAGACACCATCCATGGAGTGGTTGACTGGAAGTCAAGACAGTTGAAGCAAATAGTAAAATCGACTACCAAGCTTGGGAAGCATTAGCGGGAGAATGGTAATTTGGGAGGAGCTCAGGGCATGGCATAGTTTGGCTTCTGTCTTCTATCCTCTGTTTGTTGTCTGTCTGTTTATTCTATGGCTTAGTGTTTTATGGATGAGATAGCGCCCTGGAGGAGTATTAGACTGAGTCTTTGTAGAGTATGTCATCAGGTCGCTGTGGCTAACAGCTTGCAGCTATAATATAGGCTATCTGTCATCTTAGACTTGGACTAAATGAATCAATCGTGTCGACACATTTGTCACAACAAAACTGTCCAATATGAATTTCATCTGCGATCTGACTACTGCAATTGCTCAACTGCCCTGTCTCTTCAGTATGGCTAGTGTTATCAATGGTTCCGGACCGTCACTTCGGATCCGGGTCCGCATCCAAACTGAACCATTGCGAAATTGATGGTGCAGGTCGTCAATAAACCTGAACTGCCCACTCGGGTATAGTTCGATGGAAAACTCCCATCCCGTCTGAATTGGGCAGGTTGTCAGCGGGTCGCCCAGCGGGTCCATCTATAGATTTACATAAGGCTCTTGAATTTGCAGTGTGTTAATAGTGTCTTATCAAAATTGCGTTTTCAGCAACAAACAATGTGCTTTTGCTTGATGAGCAGTTTGCAATATTGAGTAATTTGGTATCTGTATTTCACCTTCCATATATGGTATTTTTACATAGCAAGGGGGTCAATAATACAGTTATGCACGTGAAGATCCATGCGATGCCTTGATTAAGAAATATGCAACTCCTAAAACTGTTGACACTCCGTTGACGCTCATTTTCAGGATGCCGCAGGGAGCATGTCGCTGTTGTTTTTGCCAGTAATGGCTGCCAATATCTCATAAATGGATATCCACAACCAATCAGAACATAACCTACTCCATATGCAAAGCTAACAATCCTTGACGCTCCGTTGACGCTCATGCTAAGAATGGGGCAGTGACCGTGTTGCTATCTCTTTTGCCAATAAAAGCGGCCAATACGTCCGTTATGCATAACAATGACCAAGTCACTTGTGAATTACCATATGTACAAGACCACAAATCGTTGACGCTCCGTTGACGCTCATGCTAAAAATGGGGCGGGGAACGTGTTGGTATCTCTTTTCCCAATAAAAGCGGCCAATACGTCCGTTATGCATAACGGTGATCAAGTCACTTGTGAATTACCGTACTTACATGACCACAAATCGTTGACGTTCCATTGACGCTCATGCTCAGAATGGGGCAGTGACCATGTTGCCATCTCTTTTGCCAAGAAAAGCTGCCAGTACTTTCGTGATGCATAACAACGACAAAGTCACTGGTGAACTACCGTTCTTAAAAGACCACAAATCGTTGACGCTCCGTTGACGCTGATTTTAATGTATTGTCCATTCACCATCTGCTGCCGTCGATGATTGTTTTTATCCTGATTTGACTTTATCGGTTGTCTTTTTGCTTGATTGAGACTCGGCCCTGTGGCAAAGCCGAGCGGCGTAACTATGTTGCACTGTTCACTCTGACACGACTAAAAATGATCTATCATGCCAAAAGATTCATTGCACCTGCTATACATCTATTTATGAACTGATATTCACAAGCTACTTCTTACCATTTGCCCAAAATATATCTCTAACTGAAACTCTCGGTCAAGCTACATAAACCTGGTGAACCATTGACACATCCTGTCCTACTTTTTCTTCCCTTCTTTATTTCTCCACGTTTCAACTGCATTGACCGTCACTAACACCTTTTCAGCCTGTCTCTTCGATTTCCGTGTCGGCCGAACCAATCCGGGCACATTTGGCGCGGCGCTCACATCCTGCTGCTCTGGGCATTCCAAATCCTCGATGCCATTGTTTTGCTCTATATTGGATTCATCGTCCGCTGCGCAATCATCTGCACTGTCATTTGGATTATCCAAGTCGCCATTCCAGTTAAGCCAATCATCAGTGTCCGAAATGCTTTCCGGTGCGCTATCCTGGTCGCTTTCTACCAGATGACGGTTGATTCTCCGGATTCGGCGAACATTCAAGATTTGAGTTCTTCCTCCAGGGAGGTCCTTTGCAGACAAAGCTGGTGGCAAAGGTGATCTTTCTGACAATTTGAATGCAGCGGCACCATCATGTTGAACGAGTGACCAGGATGCTTTGACGATGCCTTCCGTGTCCGAAATGTATGCTATAGCGGTCATCAGCTTGTTTTGAGCGCAAGATTCCTTCTGCGTAGCACGTAGGTTTTGGCTGCCCTGCCACATCTCGAAGAAGTCGTGAATCTTGGCCATTCTGTGCGATTTCCTTTCCTCCACCTCTTTCATCATTTCCGAGTTGTTTTCTGTGTTTGTGGTATCCAATTCTGGGTGAGTACCTGCCGAAATCCCGTTATTGGCTCGAGCAAACTCCCTTACGATGACTTTTTCGCGAAGGGTCTCGCCTGTGGTTTTTGATTGCCTCCAGCCAATTTCATCTCGGCCAAGGGAAAAACTGGCCTCCACTCCGACACCATGTGGTATGATAGAGAATATGTTGTGCGCCACATTGGAGAGATCGGCGTACTTTGGGTGTGTTTCGTCCTGTTGCCGCCACCAATCGGTTATGTCCGGTATCCAAAATGTACTGCTAATCTCCTTCCGGACGGAGTGGTAATCATTGAGATTTGGATTAATTTGTCCCCAGTTCTTTGGTGCTTTAGGCGGCGAATTCAAATAGAGCCTGGCGGCGGTCAATAAGCGGGCTGCACGATCGCTTCGTCCGGGGGTCGTCTCAGCCACATTGTTAGGCGTTAAGTATTCCCCATCATCGCTAGACGAATCATATGGATCAAAGGAGGATTGATAGGACCGTGAAGCCGTTGCGAAGGGGACGAGATTGCTGCTCGGTACGGTTTCGAGTTTATTGACCGGCACACGTCGATGTTTGGTGCAGTATTCATTCTCCACATACTTCAGAAAGGCCTCCTGGTATTGTGTTGTGTAGGATGTCTCGTCCTCAGGATTAATATCCATTCCCTTGTCCCACTTTCTAAACGATCGCAACTTCCTGAAAGGATCGAGGATGTGTGCGGAAATAAGAAGCATACCCATCATTGGAGTCACTTCGGCGTAGTATTTGGAAAGCTCCTGTCGAGCTAATCTCAATGCGAAGAACCAGTCTTACTTCCTTTGAGTCTTTTTCTTGGCTAAAGCTTGCATCACGCCATCCATGTGATCGAACATGTCATTGAATAGTGTGATACAGTGATGCAATGCGACTGTATGCTCTTCGACATCCAAAGGGTCCAATATCGAAATGGCCTCAATACTTCCATTACATACTTCACAATAGTCCATTCATCCTGAGTTGTGAATAGCAGGCGGTATTCATTGTATTTTGGGTTTTGAAGCCACTCACGTGTGAATTCCCGTAAACAGTAGGCGCACTCGAGAAACTCCAGTGTAGAGTTCCAACGTGTCTTCACATCCATAATCGGAAGTGCTGCAATGCGGACTTTGGCTTTTTGACAGTCAATAAACTCGTTTCGGCGACCAGGTGTTAGCATAATTAATACAGCAAGCATTCTCTGCTATATGAAGGTCAGCTTGAGGACTCTCAAAATATCATGAAATACGTACTTTCTCAATTATCTTTCCTGAACCTGGTCTCATGGCCGACACCTTATTGATTCTAGCATTGCCCTCTTTTCGAAGTCTTTGACTCTTCCCAACGTCTATGCTTTGATTATCTTCAAATTGCTGATCGCGCTCATGGGCTTCCCAAGACTTGGTGTAGCCTTTCACACTGAGACTGCTCATGAATGCACCTAAAGCCAGCTGTATGACGTGCGCCATGCATGGTATGTTGTTCCTCAATGCCGGCCACTCGATTGCAGAGGCCTCAAGTGTTGATTGCAGCTCGCGTGTCATCAAGTAATTTGAGGAATCATTATCAGTGGTAATACCAAGCAAACGGCCGTTGGTAAGCTCAAAACGATCAAGTACGTCCTTCAAATGTACGGCTAGCCTTGCTCCAGTATGTTGGCCCTTGACCTATCATCTGTAATTAGCTTTCGAAGCGGGAATAGACCAGGCGCTCAACCTCATCGAAAGCGAGTTGAACTTCACGCAATGCCCAATTTCAATCCATACAGTAAGCAATGACCAATGTTATGGCCAATTTGTTTGTTGATGTCCATCCGTCCAAAGCTAAACTAACTTTATTTCATACCGGCAATTGCTTTGTCATTGCATCCACTTATAGTGCATATTCCCTCCGGCAAATGTTACTAAGAGTCGTAGCAGACAGCAGCACTAGGTCATCGCGTAATGCCTTATATGACCGTCGTAGCTCAAGATTTGATATAGCGTTCCATGGAATATGTGCCAAAACAAATCCCAACATGAGGTAGCGATTCCACGTGTCTTGGTGAAATTCGGAAGTTTCAAAGTCCTTAGCTGCCACTTTGGAACGTTTTGTCTGTCATTTCGGTCAATATGGATTAAACTGGATATCAAATATGATTTTCCTCTGCAAACTTACTATTGTGATTCCTTGACTTCCTTGCCTGTTCAAAATGGCCAAAGCTGTTTTATCGACCGTCGAACTAGTCAATTCAGTGACCTCTGACTCTGTTAATTCGGTTAACTTTGCGATGTGAGCTTTTGCCCGCAAGTGTTTCCCCATTGAGCTTGTCCCATGTTCTAATGGATGGCGAAGAACTTGATGGAAAACAATACATATGATGCCAGGGCTGCCGGACTCCTCAATTCCAAAGTGTAAATTGAATCGCTATGAAGGTGCATGTCTAGAAGCATTCCAAGCAATAGGCCACTTCGAGCCTACATGCATTGAAGCCCACCATGCATTGAAGATGATTTGCACAGTAAGGTCACGCAAATCGCGAATAAAGACATGTTCATTTTTGGAAGAGATCATAACATTGAGCAATGAGGTGGTCAAAGATTTTGTATCTGACATGGCGGTTCAAATTAGGAAGCTGGGTAATACGACTCGAAAGACTGCCGAAAATAACTATACAGTAAAGCAGACTGCGGGTTCTTGAATATTGACTCTACTGCTACAAGGAAAATAATCAGATCAGTACGACATTGCATGCATATTTGTGAATTTGAATACAAGAACGGATTGCAACGACTGACCGCGTAAAACTCCATTTAGGAACAGCATAATGCAGTTTATTGCTGTGTAGCGTTTGGAGCCTGGACGCACCGTGGGTGCTCAATTGTAGGAGCCGGACGTGATATCGTCACTTGCATTTTTGCCAATAAAGGCTGCCGATAGGTTCATTGTGGTTTATCTGCATTCCATTGTGGTAAGGTTTTACAAGATGCCAGCGCAAAAATCATTGACGCTCCTTTGACGCTCATTTGGGAACATGGTTATGATTTTGTCCCAAGCATATTTGCCTAGAAAGGCGGCCGATAGTGCGCTTATGGATCATTGTAGTCGCACAGCCCCTTGATTTTGCACGATAGAAGGCCTCAAATCGTTGACACTCTGTTGATGCTCATTTTTAAGGCGTAGTGACGATGCCGTCAAAGCATTTTTGCCTAGAAAGACAGCCAATAGTCTGATTATGTGTTAATGTCACCGCACTGCCCTTGGATTTTCCAAGACGCATGGCGAAAAGTTGTTGACCCTCCGTTGACGCTCATTTTCAGGACATAGTAGCGATGTCGTCACAACCGTTTTCGCCTAGAAAGGCAACCGATAATCTGATTATGGCACAATGCCACCAGAAAGCCTGAGGATTCTCCATGATACAATGCTAAAAGTTGGTGACACTCCATTGACGCTCATTTTTAGGACATAGTAGCGGTGTCATCGCAACAATTATTGCCTAGAAAGGCAGCCGATAATCTGATTATGGCACAATGTAGCCGGAAATCCCAAGGATTCTCCATGATTCAACGCTAAAAGTCGTTGACGCTCCGTTGACGCTGATTATAAGGATATAGTACCGATGTTATTGCAAGAGTTTTTGCCTAGAAAGACGGCCCATAGCGCGATTATGGAGTAACGTCACTGCACAGCCCATGCATATTCCAAGATGCAAGGCCGAAAGTCGTTGACGCTCTGTTTACGCTCATTTTTAGGACACAGTAGAAATGTTGCTACCACCATTGTTGTATTGAAAGGCGGCCAATAGTTTGATTATGACTTACTGGACCCGCACAGCCTACTGGATGTTTCATGACGCAATGCCAAACATCGTTGACGCTCCATTGACGCTCATTTTTAGGATGTGGCAACGAGCGAGTCATTTGCTTCTTTCGCAATGACGCCGACTTATACATTCACTTTAGACCAATATGACAATGCAGCCCATTGATTGCCGAATCTGTATGACTTAAAATCGTTGACACTCTATTGACTCTCACATTAATCACATCGAAACAGCCTTTGTACACTCAATAATTGTATGCAACCAATCATATACACATTTTTGACATCCAGTAATACGTTTGTATGTATTATCGTTTGCATCCAGGAGTTTAGTTACCTCTCAATTTCTGATCAACTGCTATCTACACTATCTGAGTGAGAAATGACATGGCCTATTACATTCTCGTACTTTCGGCCGACAATTGACGGCATGTAGATTATTTCACTAGTTTTTAGTAAATATAGCTCGACTTCCTCACCATTCCTTATCCAGCTCCTCGTCCTCCATTTCCATGATGTACCACAAACAATTTCAAATATCTCAACTATGTGCACCAGGTCTGTGCGGCGAGTTATGCAGTTGGATAGATGGATGAATTCAGCATGACGGTTGTCGTTCAGATCGTTTCATTGTGCGCACTGACTGCTCTTTCTATGACATGTATGACATCACTCACTTAAATTTTGTTAGCATATTTCGTCACTACTATTGCTTTTACTTTGTCGCTTAACAGTCACATGCAAAAGGAAACTGAACTTTTGGGCTGTCTTACAGTGCGATTTGGATTAAGAACATTCACATGGTGCGTTCGACCCTTGCACATGCACAGACAAATTATCATGTCTCATAATTTGGTCACTGAAATCAAGAAATAGCTGACACGTAGCAAAATTGGTAAACACCTTGCGTTTCACCATGATCAGATGTCAAGAATTACACTTTGCATATCTATTCTTCCGCAGACGCAGGAGCCATCACCATCTCTTCGTCGGGATCCGATACCTATATGGTAATTAGTGGGAGCCTATATGCAGGTGTGAACGCTTGCTGGATCAACTCGCTTCGCATTCAGTAACGTGGATGAATCCGGCTCCTCAGCTGGCTCACCACTCGATATGATTGATTTTCACTGCGGCTTCACCGAACCTAGCCTGATCTTACTATTTCCTGGTTGAGAAGTCCCTTGCGGCCTTTGCGATATTCCGGGGACAGTGTCGAGAGTCTCCATAAGCTCTCCAAATGTTGTTGGCGGAGGTGCCGGAGCGTCATCATTCGTTTGCGGCTGAACGACTGCCGTAACCGTCAATTTGATGTCCTGTACTTCTTCTCTCGTTCACGGAAGTAGTCAGCTGCATCCTCCCATCCGGGTTGAGTCAATTTGTTGAGCTTCATCTGCTTCTGCTGAAAGCTCTCCAAGTGCTGCTGTACTGTTTTGGTAATTGTGGCCATTACCCAGCCGGGTTCGTCATCATCGCTCAGCTTGCCCTGCTCAGTATCTTCATCATCCTCGTCTTCCCCATCCTCACATCGTCGGAACTTGCAAGATCACTTAGACTGTCTCCGATAGTAACCAGCATCTCCTCAAATGTCTTTTCGGACTCTCTGGACGTCAATCCCGCGATTTCAGCATGCGTCATATCGTCCTGCTCTTGTTGAACCGCTGCCTCTGCGTCTTCAACTCACTTTCTTGCCCCAGCGGTTTCTCTCTCAACATAATCCTCAATCCATTTCTCTTTCTCTTCATTGATTAAGAAGTGCGTTTCTCGTCGCTTTTCCGCCGCACGCTTCTTTTTGGATCTCAAGCTGCGCAATGCTGCAAGGGCTCGGACTCTCTCTGCCTCCAACCCGCTCTTGCCATTATTCGCTTGATGACGTCGTTGGGTTGACCGCTTTGTCGATTTACCGTATCTGCGTGCCGGGAGTGGCGAAAAGTTCTTTTTTGGAGCATTGACCATTTTGGTTAGCGTGGACTTTGTTGTTAGGCGAGATGTTGAATGTTGCAAGTTATGGACGATATGGAGGCAAGCTGCGTCTTTCATGTCAAGGTTGGTACGTTTACTCATGTTGAACAAAGCAAAATCTCCCTCTTGACTGTCAAGAAATCAGGAATAGAGACGCTAACCGTACGATATGACATGATTGTTAGCGTCATTTTCATGTAATATCCCGGGGATTATTTAAGACAAATATCAGCAGACCTCCTTTCCCTCGAACTGCATTCTATGAATATCTAGCAATTGAGCGATTCTGGGGGTCTTACACCGTAATTTATCCCTGTTAACAAACAAACAACATCAGACCGACTCTTTGCAAATTGCGGGGCAGTGGGAAACCCCTGCAACTTGCAGCCATACTCAGTAGGATTCATCTTGAGCATAACGATCATCTTGGCTGCTACATATTCCATTCTAACATGAAGCTAACTATATAGTCCTCAGGGCTTCCCACTTCCTCTTGTTATCATATTCCTCTCCTATTCCACACCAGCATATCATGCATACACAACCACCTCCACCAGGTGAGAGCGGATCGAATACCGGCAGATTGGCGGGCACTACATCCAATACGGAAATTCTTGGCACACAACAAGAGCGCAGACACAAGTTAGTTCACCGCGACGCTGCCAATGCAGCCACCAAACATATGACCCAAGATGCACATTTGAAAATCGTCCTCCAGACTGGAAGCAGGAAAATCAGAAGCAGCATGCGGTGGGATGTGAGTGTATCCATATCGAGGCAATCGGTGGTCAATTAACTGTATAATGTACAGTGGGTGTCCGTAAAGAGCTACGTAACGAATTTATTGTGGCCCATAACAGGAAACCTCCATGGTCGTCAGAGGCATTTGTCCGCACAGTCTGCGAAATCGAACATCATGATGTTGTCAGCTCTGGGATTTTCGCAGATGAATTTCCTGATACGCATCCCCGAGAGTGGACGAAACAGGCGTTAATCACTTTAGAGGAGGCTACGGAAGCGTATATGTTAAAGGTAACAGCCGAATTTCATTGTTAGAAGCAGCAACTAATGGCTTGTAGGTTTTCAACAGGTCTGCAACCATGGCAGGGCAAGGAGGTCGGGTACAGCTGGAACAGTCCGACATGCGCCTGGCGTTGAATATGGCCAAAATGGCCAAAGAAAGCTTTTCGCGCGCCGCAATAGAGGAAATGAAATATCTTATTAAGAAACCCGGCGCCGAGGTCCGAGAAGAGAAGAAGCGGGGTGTTGAGTTTCCTGGGCATAACAAGGTGAAGGCTGCGATACAAAGACACCAGGCAATGCTTCGTCAAAACCACACGTCCGGCTGCCTTGCTTGCCAAAATGGCACCGCAAAGAATCCCCAGACACGCTGGAGACGCAAACGAACAGGTGCACCTCCACCCGCCTGACGCAGAGCGCGGACTCCAGAGCCGACTCCAGATCAACCCAGCAGGCCACCCGCCCCACCCGCCCCAACCGGTAACACATCCGGAGCTCAACCTTCTGAAATCGTCAATTTGCCGGCCGGATATACGAATTCACATACAGCTCTTCCCTGTGCGGAATGTTTTAATGATGATGAGGATACGCAGCACGATACCGATTTCGATCCAGATATGCTGACTGATGAAGGTTAGTACACTATCTGTTGCGTGGTAATGCGGCTAACATTCATTTTGAAGACAAAGGCAGTGGATTGAGCAATCCTGCAACTGATGACGAGCAGTGACCGAAAGACACGGGATTTTGGAGATTATTAATATATATATCTATGTATTATAAATGCGCAATGTAGTGATCAAGAAGAAAGTAAATGAAAATGCCAGAAAGGCAGCCAAAACAATGTGAATGATGGACTGTGCCAAATTACTTGATTGCACATTGTGGATACAGCCATGGCAAAATGAGCATCAACGGAGCGTTAATGATTTTTGGTCATGCGTCCTGGGAAATCACACCTCCGATAGGTTGTACTTAGTCAGAAAGGTATTTTTGCTGGCCTTTATAGGCAAAACAGACTGCACAACCCTCCCTGCCCCATCATGAAAATGAGCATGAACAGAGCATCAATGATTTTTGGTCATGCATCTTGGGAATTCACACCTCCGATAGGTTGTAGTAAGTCATAAAGTATTTTTTGCCTGTCTTTATAGGCAAAACAGATTGCAATACCCTTCCTGCCCCATCGTGAAAATGAACGTCAACGGAGTGTCAACCATTTTTGGTCATGCATCCTGCGAAATCACACCTCCAATTGGTTGTACTTAGTCATAAAGAATCTTTTGCCAGCCTTTATAGGCAAAACAGATAGCAATACCCTCCCTGCCCCATCATGAAAATGAGCGTCAACGGAGCGTCTACGATTTTTGGTCATGCATCTTGGGAAATCACACCTCCGATAGGTTGTAGTAACTCATAAAGTAATTTTTGTCTGCCTTTATAGGCAAAACAGATTGCAATACCCTCCCTGCCCCATCATGAAAATGAGCGTCAACAGAGAGTTAACGATTTTTGGTCATACGTTCTGGGAAATCACACCTCCGATTGGTTGTACTTAGTCATAAAGAATTTTTTGCCAGCCTTTATAGGCAAAACAGATAGCAATACCCTCCCTGCCCCATCATGAAAATGAGCGTCAACGGAGCGTCTATGATTTTTGGTCTTGCATCTTGGGAAATCACACCTCCGACAGGTTGTAGTAAGTCATAAAGTAATTTTTGCCTGCCTTTATAGGCAAAACAGATTGTAATACCCTCCCTGCGCCATCATGAAAATCAGCGTCAACGGAGAGTCAATGATTTTTGGTCATACATCCTGGGAAATCACACCTCCCATAGGTTGTAGCCAGTCATAAAGGAATTTTTGGCTTACTTTCTAGGCAAAACAGAGTGCAATACCCTCCCTGCCCCATCATGAAAATGAGCGTCAACGGAGCGTCAATGATTGTTGCTCAGGTATCATGGGTGATCTGTGGGGCAACATATTGCACAATGTCATAAACTGACTATTGGCTGCCTTTATAGGCAAAAATGAAAGTGAAATGCTTCCTGCCCCATCTTCAAAATGCGCGTCAACAGAGTGTCAACCATTGTTGGCCTTCCATCATGGTTAATAACAGCGCGATATGGTGGTTATTGTCTATATACATCGTTTTGACTGTTATTATACGCTAAAAGGCTCAAGAATACTTAGTGGTAGCTCTGTAAATGAAATAAGTTGTTACTGTCCTGGAGGATGTGGCTAGAATATACTGTACATATCTGCCTATAAGGGCTGCCATATCCTTCTTTATGGATGCTTGTGACCAAGCACCACTCATATTACCGAAGATGCAAGACCAAATATTGTTGACGCTCTGTTGATGCTCATTTTCAGGATGTGGTTAGGTGCGTGAGTATACTTGTTTTGCACATCAAGGCGGCTAATACGTTGAAAATGAAGATTGCAGTACCAATGTCAATATTTTACGATTCACAATAGCATATCTGAATGCGACCATAAATGTGAAACCCGAAAGGCAGAACGGGAGATTGGAACCAACAGGTCTAGCCAAACCAGGCGAAACCCACAGGTTGACGGGTACGGGTCCGAGTTTGGCCCGCCAAGAGTCAGCAGGTTGGGTTTTTGGCCGGGTCTGGAATCAAACCGACCCGTTTTTGCGGTCCAAACCCGGCCCACTGGCGGGTTACCCGGACCCATTGCGAACACTAAGTATGGCTCAAGCTGTTTCATCAATGGTTGTACTTGTCAATTCAGAAATTTGTGACTTTGTTCAATCTTTTAACTTTGCAATGTGTGATTCTACCTGTAAGTGTTTCCCCATTGATCTGAACCCATGTTCCAATGGATGGCGAAGAATTTGATTTCAAACAATACAAATGATGCCAGGGCTGCTGGTGTCTTCAATTCCACAGTGCAAATAGAATCCCCACGAAGGAGTTCATCAAGGATTATTTAAAGGAATTGGAAGCTTCAAGCCCACATTTATTGAAGTCCTCCAAGTATCAAATATATTTTGAAAAGGAAGGTCGCTCAGATCATGATTAATGACAAGTTCATTTTTCGAAGACATCACAGCCCCTAGCAAGGAGTTATTTGAAAATTGCACATCTGACTTCGTGGTTGGAATTTGAAAGATGCATAATGCCAGTTGAGAGACTGCCAAACACTATGTTATTATCAAGTAAAATGGCAGTTCCTACATATTACTCTGGATCTATATGCAAGACTAAAGGAAGACCTGTGATACATTCCATGCATAGTTGTAAATATATATACAAGGACATATTGAAATGACTGACCTTTAAAAACTCAATTTTGGAACAACACAAGGCAGTTCGTTGCTGGAAAGCTGGCAGAACGCCACAATCACTACTGACTCTTATTTCGGGAGGCAGTGGCGGTATTGTTACTAGCATTTTTGGCTATAAAGGTGGCCAATACTTTGACTATGGGTTAATGTTGATGCACAGCCATTGTATTATGCAAATTGCAAGACCAAAAATAGTTGATGCTCTGTTCATGCTCTGTTGACAATACATTGCCATCAGGATACCAATGAGTGATAATCGAAATTGATTGTGATCTCTGTATCAGAAATGTTAATGTTATATGAACTATCATCATCAACTATCTGTGATGTAGATCTTCAGTTTGCATCTGTATCTTGGTAACAGTTGTGTGAAATTGTGAAATTCAATGAAAGGTTTAAGTAGCTTTTCACTAACAGATAGGAAAGGAAATGGAAATTTACAATACTGATATGGAACAATATCTTGAAACCTTGGTAAATCACCAGTATGATAATTATGTAAAGAAATAAACTCTTGTGCAATTTGCAGCCGACAACCTGATATCAGATATAACAAAGTACATATAGTTTCTACCATTGGAAAATTTATATCCCTAGAGGATATAGTCATGTTGATCTGAGGCTTGTGGAGATCTCTAGAGGATTTATACAATTTAGATTCAAAAAACAAAGAAACAAATTTCTGTACACCTGGGTATTAAAACAGATTAAAGCTAAGGAATTCAAGAAGATTATATGAATACATTCCATATCCCCAGAACAAATGTTAAAATTGAAGGCATTGTTTCACTAGTCATTTGTGAGATAGTAATAACACTTTTAACCCTGCAGCTTGATCGAATGTCCCTTGGAACTTACACAGTGTACCATCAATGTTTTTCCTATATTGATAAACTTGAACTTCCTGCAACAGTATAGATACACTGTGTCCAACCCATCCCTCCGCTAAATTCAGTAATTTACATCCTTCCATCCACATAACAAATATGTACTTCTCAATCTGTGATGGTTGATAGTGAGGATTCTTGTCATGTAGAATATATCATAGTTTGCAGTATATATATATGATAGTTAATATAGCTACTTCTTTTAAATCACTAGCCTGCGCTTTCAATCCAACCCTCAATGTGGCTTATGAATTTCACAGATATTGGCAAATTTCATTAAAGACATCGAGAGAGGATATAGCAATTGCAACATCCTCTTGAAGTATATTGAGATGGTGTGAGAGAACCTGTCACAAGGTAGGATTAGATGACACAGAAAGAGTTACAAACAATCAGTAACATAGGATGTTGCCAAACGTGTTTAATGTTACACATTATGGTATTAATATCGTAATTAGTTTGACTTCAATTGTAATCGTTTCCACATTGAGGATGCAGTTCAATGAATAGCAATGAAGGATATGTGGTGTGAGTACATGCATAAAAATTTCATTGGCAGTATACATACTCACAGTCAAGGATTGAATGGTAAATGTACTATAGCGGCAAAAATATATCAGAGATTACAAATGAACAGCTTTTGAACAACTATGGTTTAATATTGGAGGATTTCCATTAGATTGCTCCTTACTAATGGTCATGCTAATGAAAGGCATAGATACCTTTGAAAACTAACTTTGACTCTTTTATTTTGTTCTTTGACATTTACTCCAAATGGCACCATATATTGATTTACATTGTCATTGGAATGTCTTTCCACCTTTACCATATCAATTACATATATTGTTGATGTTAAATATCAGATGAATTTTATTTCTTCCCTGTACTAGCTGTCTTGCCAATAAAACCAGCATGCAAATTGGAATACTTGACTTCAGATGGTGATTTGTTTTCTCCATACACCACACATATTAGGAATTCATCTGATGGTATTTTCTTACAATATTGCTTAAACTCACCCCCAATCTTTATACACAGCATCTACAGCATCCAATTCAATTGTCACAGCTATCCACATTATTCATTACCCTCTAACTATTTATAGTAGCCCAAGGATTTTGTATACTGAATATCTGTTAGCTGCAAGTAATATCCGAAGATGTTGTTTCCATTCTAGGGTTTGATCATTACACCCCACAGTGTAGTATGCCAACATACCTGCATACTCGGGATTGGAGAGGCAGTGCCATTTGAAACAGCTAGAAACTACACGATATTCTTGATTGTTATATTTTCAATGTTGATACATTGGAAGTTACAGTGCTGAATCAACCCATGGTGGCTGATATTATATGTTTCAACCTTTGCGATACATGATTCCATAAGTTCTACAGAATTTACTGGCTGTTCAAAACTGGATGCATTTGTAGGAAACAGATTTCAATGTGAAGAGTGGCCATGATACGCTCAGTACAAACTGCGAGCAGTTGCATATCCACGTTCCAATAGTGTAGAGTATTTGCCAGTAGTTGCTCTGCTTTTAGACCAATTCCAATATTATTCAAGCCCAGATGCTGTCAGCTACACAAGTACCCATACATATGGAACATGCAAAATCTAATATAGTTTAATTGACCTCAGGTACAGTATAACATGTTTTTCCTTCTTCAGAGGAGTAAATTAATCCAAGACCAGTTACGTTTTGGCAGTTGTTATTCAGATTCAGTTGAAGAGCAGGTATGTGTGTATCTGGCATCGTAGCTATACATATGGTAGGTATGAAAATACTGCTCCAAAGGATGATGTGAGTGAAAGATGATGTAGATGTATAGATAATATTATTGCTAGAAACCTAAGGTAAATAGGGAGCCAACAATATAGCATGGCCGTTACCCAGCCCTGGTCACGTGCAGACATTATATTATCCCCCACTTCAGGTGCAGACCTCCAGGGCTACAACAACCTTATAAGAGAAAAGAAAAGAAAAAGAGAAAAGAAAATTAAACAAACATACCACATATGTACATGTGCATATTCAAATGTGCTGCTACTGATTGCCACTGTACAGTATCCTTTCAGTTGATGCAATGCACAGGGAAGATTCACCTTTGCTTAGCTAGAATCAGGAGGTGGAAAAATCTGGGCCAACACCATGTGTATTGGGCTGATATCCGATGAAGTTGGATGGATAAGGGATCACAAAAGATGAAATAATCATCCTACATCTGTAATCGTATGAATTGAAAAGTCTGACAACCAGTTGGTGGAGTGCACTGGGAATGGTTTTGCAGATCTGGTGCTCAGTGAGACTCCACAATGAGAGGCAGACGGTGAATACCCGTGCTGCCACCATTTGTTCCCCACTGACATTCAAAGATGTAATAATGTATGGAGAAGTGATGACAAGGGAAGAAACATAACAAAGAAACGCCAAATTGATAATATTTCTCTGCTCCCAAGACATGGACCTCATAGCATTGGTTTCTGACTCCAGAATCACTACAGCATCTGACCTTCAATCTAGTTCACCACTTCTCACTTATACCACTTTCGCAAATGGCTTTGTCGTTGTAGTCAGCATGGCAGAGTATTGGCTCATAACTTAGCATTGATCGGGGCTTCTGCTGCCGGCTTCACTTGTGGCCATTGAATAGATATGCAAATTGTGGAGTCATGCTTTATTTAGTGTCACCAAACACGTACATATTTTAACAATTGCTATCCGTACCAAGTTCAAGCATTCATGTGCTGTGCAAGCTCTCTATAGTGCTACCACATGCTCTACAGCATATATATGGCAGTTGGTAGTTATCGGTAGGTGGCATTGAACTGGTACTGATCTTGCAAAGTACACTTTGGTGACCATCAGGTCAACTTTATTCTTTAGCTACCATCTGGGGGCTGCAGCAGATTCTTGGTCAACTTTGTAGACATGCCAATCGACCTCTGGCTAGTATTATTGGTCGAATTCATTGTAAACTTGCTTGCGCAGTTTCGGTAGACCGTCTCTAGGTGGGCTGTTGACATGTCAGTAGGACTCAATTGTGTATATATGGCAATCTCCCAGATTTGGAAATTTGTTTCTCTGTTGACGACTTCATCACCATGTGGATTGTTGATTGGCTTTGTAGCTCGATAGCTGTGCATCTTGAATATCTGAATCAATGTTGTGATACATTGGTGATTTGATATGAAATTTGGTTCTGTTTTCGATTTGATTGCAGTCAATTTCCCTTCAGCTGTGGTCCATCCGTATCACCTCCATCCTGTCACTATCTTGACTTGCACTGCCAGTTGATGTACTGTACTATGAGACATTCCAATCTGATCAATCTTGACATCACTGCCATGGCCATCTCTCATCATGACTTGTCCTTCCTATTCACTTCCTGTAGTATGAGGCATCTCCATGTAGTCACTCTGGATGTCATTGCAACGGCACTTTGTCTTGACTTTGGGTAAAGATGTGAGTGTAGCACTTCGCATGGTTATAGCCATCGCTTCTCATATAACCAGCTGCGCATCACTTGCGGGTGGCACAAGATGGCAACTGCATTTGCTGTGGGTGGTATGTCATTGATCCATAACTCACATTGAAGTGACACTGTAGGTTACATTACTAACACTGGCAGGAGTGCGCTTCTGCACTTTGAAGGCCGCTGAATACATTTCCTATGCTGATTCCAGCACTGTGGTAGGCAGCATCAGGAGAATATCTGTTGCCTTCTCGGTAGTCTTTTGGTAGACCTATGGACATGTAGTTTTGGATTATGTGCAGTATGTCATTCAGTGATAGTTTTTGAGCCTTTGGTCTGCATCTTTGGAAGCTTCTTGGTCGGTGGCTTGGTATAGTAATACACCTACTAGTTCTCTCGACCTCCATGTGAAGTGAGTTTGGCACTGACATTCATCGCCAGGAGATCACGGTGATTTGCAATGGGTTGTTATCTTCATGCTGTGTTGTGATGCCATGTGGAAGGTGATTCAGTATGCTTGGAGGTTATGATTGGTCTTGGTCACAACCAATTCGGCAGTCTTGTGATAGTCATTCATTATCTTGGTCAGAACTGCTTCCACAGCCATGTTGCACTTGTTTATTCTGGACTGGACTCATTGGACTTGTCATCTCTCTGGCACATTTACAGGTCTACTGGATGTCTGTTGTATGCTAGGTGAACTTATTTTCTTAGATTGGAGAACCATCTTCCTGCCACTCTTCCTGCTGTGCCAGTTGAGTCATCTGTAGGTCTATTTGCCATCACTGAACTTCGTGTATTTGCAAGATTGTAATTGGTTGCGGCAGAGGTCGCTGGAGATTCCAATATCGTCATCCCACTCATTTAAAGATGGTCAGTCCTCCAGCAACTAATCCCTTACCACATGGTAGGAAATAAATGTCAGAAGGGTTCGATTCGGAAGTCCATTGACTCGTGTCAATTGCCATCATAGTTTTGAACCACTGGAGTGTCTAGTTGGAGGCAGTGTTCTATACAGTATACTGTTCTTGGGAAAATAAATTTGATACAGAGAAGGCATGGTAGTCCGTATAGTAATTGTCGTTGTATTTAGCACTGGAATCGGCATTGTATTCTGCATTGTATTTGGCATAATGTTTGACATTGTAATCTCCGCCCTATGGAGCTTAATTTGGGTTATTGATGAGTAGTCAGAATTTTGCTAGGTACTGCAGAGCTGCTGGAACACATTTGTTGGCGTCTGGCGCCATACCAAGAGATTGGTGGTCATACATCTCTGGGCATCTCCAGGATGCGTATATTGGCACTTGAAAGTCCAATTTGCAACCTATCAGTCATAGCCCTTTTTCGCCATAAGTAGCCGTCTGCAGAGCCATCATCTTATATCTGGGACATTGTCACTTCTCTAGGCTTCCAATTGTAGCTTATAACTGGGGCTTTCTAAGCGTGCTTTTTGCTCCCAAATGTGATATGTCTTCAGAGTTATCTCCAAACTACTCAATCTATATTAGCTAACGAATCAAGTATGGATCGATGTGGCCGAAGGGAATAATCAGAAGGCGTTGTCATTCACAATCCGCCCCCAAAGGAGCGTAGCCCAACAGTCCAGTCAATCCCTTGGTGACTTGGTAAGCCGTTTGCAGTATTCATGCATTCCCTCTGATGAGCTCTTCTGCCGCAACTACCACTGCAGCTCTCTGCTTGCTTTATCCAGCACTTGGATCTGTATTCTCCCCTGGTGAATTGAAAGTGATGTCTTCCAAAGTCGCTTTCAGCAGCTCTGTGCCTTCACCAATCCATAGTGTATCTGCTGTGGGCTACTTCACTAGCATAATGGTCTTTAATGAGGTCACTCCATGTTTTGTTTCCCTGAACTACACAGCACAAGCCCGTCACTGACATTACAGTGATCACCATCTGCCTTTGAGAGCTTCAATGCCACTGCCATAGGCATTGGTGTTATTTCCTCTGCATCACTCACTGTTAGTGATTGCTGGAAATCAATCATGCCCAGTCAATGTCAGGATTATTATGTTGACCCATGCTGATCCAAGTGATAGATCGTAGGCCTGCATTGACACATCTTGCATGTCTGATTTGCCTACCGGTGCGAGAGAGTCCAAGTATTGAAACGTGATCCATGTCATCTTCCGGCTGTTCTTTGCATGTTGTATCACATATCCATTCAGATTTACGAAGATGATGTGTGTGTGCCGTCTCATATCATATCCGACATTGCTTGAGAATCCTTAGTGTTATGAAGAAGCTCATTGTGCTGCAGTCAACAATAGCCAGTATCCATTGCCCTTCACCATTTCTGTCTCATTTGTATTTTTTGAACTATGTGTACAGAATCCAGTTTGTCAGTGCTGCATATATATTGACTGATTATGCTTACCCTTGGGCTGTCAATGATGACTCTTGATTAAAGTGACATCTGATGGGGTTGAACATTGTGCAGAGTCTCCAGTGGTACCAGTACTGTCCAATTGCGTCATTTGTTGGCTTATTGTCGAAAGATTGTTGGGACTTGATTTGTTGATTGCCCCTGTACCATTAGTGTAATTGCAGTCGAAGATCATTCACATGGCAGGTGAACCTCAATTGTCCACAATGCTTGTGTTCAAAGATTACCATAGTCATGGTAGTGATTGTAGTCAGTCTCCGGAATGCAGTAGGTCTCTGACCAGAAGTGCACTTTTTGCTGCACAATTGATTACTGCTACAAATCCAATTCAATTGAGGGCAAGCTTCTCATGCTCAATGTTCTTCAATTGTAGTGTGTCTTCCCAGTTAGTGCACATCTCTTGTACAGATGGTTGTGGCCGTAAAAGTGCTTCAATTATATGGTGTCTTCTTCTTAGGTGCAAGTAGCTATAGCATGCTTCACCAAGTGGGTTTTTTCAACGTTGCTACAGGTGTGGGTGTATACGCAAACTGGTATAGGTGCAGTTTGCTCAAAGAGCCATATTATAGTTATAACTGTGGTGACTCCGAAATGGGCTGAGGATTTTGCCTTTGGCTTTCGATAGTGCGGCATTCATGGTTGGAATCACTCAGTTCACTGTACATACTTGAACTTGTACTCTTGCCTAATTGTATCATAGGAATGGTGTTTGACTCATTTACATTCAATGTATTCGATGTTTGTTGTTGGCTTGGCCATATACTGGTGTTCTGCACTCATGGAAATTGTCATCTTTTTTACTGGTAAAGAGCCTTGCGTGCCAATTGATCTCTGATCTCTGTCTGCAGGTGGATAAATTGAATAATGAAATTGCCAAAGCTTTGTGCTTTTCAGTCATGATGCTGTGGTATCTTGATTGGGGGTGAGAATTCTCAATTTGTGTATGCATCATATTGTGTCAGGAATGAGGCATAGATGGTGTTAGCAACGGGTCCGGGTAACAGGCCAGCGGTCCGGGTCTCCAGCGCAAAAACCAATCGGTTCGGTTCCAGACCTGTCCAAAAACCTCTCCCGCTGACTCTTGGCAGGCCATACCCAGACGCATACACGTCAACCCGCAGGTTTCGCCTGGTTTGGCAAGACCCAACAGATTCAATCTCTGGTTCCTCTTTTCAGATTTCACATTTATGGTTGCATTGAGATATGCTACTGTTGATCGTAGAATATTGGCATTGGTACATCACAGTCCATTTTGAATTTATTGGCTGCCTTCATAATCAAAACGAATAGACACACGCACCCTACCACATCCTGAGAATGTGCGTCAATAGAGCGTCAACGATTGTTGGTCGTGTATCTCGGCTAATCTGGGGGTACAACAGGTCACATACAGTCATAAACAAAGTACTTGCCACCTTTATGGCAAAAAATGCAAGTGAAACGCTCCCTACCCCATCTTGAAAATGAGCGTCAATGGAAGCTTTAATGATTTTGAGTCTTGCATCATCAGTAATATGAGTGGCGCTTGATCACAAGCATCTATACACAAGGATATGGCAGCCTTTATGGCCAGATATATACAGAATATTCCCACCACATCCTCCGCGACAGTAACAACTCATTTCATTTACAGAGCTATCACTGAGTATTCTTGAGCCTTTTAGCGTACAAAAACTCTCATAACCATGTAGATAGACAATAACAGCCACATAGTACTGTAGTTAACCATAATGGAAGGCCAACAATTGTTGACACTCCGTTGACGCTCATTTTCATGATTGTGCAGGGAGCATTTCACTATCTGTTTCGCCTATAAAGGCTGCCAATACTTTGTTTATGACTATGTGCAACCTGTCGCCCCAAAGATTATCCAAGATACATGACCAAGAATCGTTGACGCTCCATTGACGTGCATTTTCATAATGGGGCAGGGAGCGTTTCACTTTCTCTTTTGCCTATAAAGGCAGCCAATACTTCGTTTTTGACTATTTGCAACCTATCGGCCCCCAGATTACCCAAGATACATGACCAACAATCGTTGACAATCCGTTGATGCTCATTTTGCCATGGGTGTATCCACAATATGCAATCGTTTGATTTGGTGTAGTCCATCATTCACGTTGATTTGGCAGCCTTTCTAGCATCTTTATTTACTTTCTTCTTGATCACTACATTGTTCTTTAATAATACATATAAATTTATCCTTTAAAATATACTTTACAGTATCCACGAATTAAGGATAATAATAATCTCTAACATGCCGTGCCATGCAATCAATGCTAGTCATCACTGCCAGGCTCGCTCAATAGGCTGCTCTGGTCTTCAAAATAAATGTTAGCTGCATTACCACACAGCAGATAGTGTCCTAACCAGAGGATATTCCATCATCAGGCAGCATATCTGAATCAAAATTGGTGTCGTGCTTGCTATCCGGGGCAGATTTATGGAGGGTAAAAGCTTGAGCACAGGGAAGAGATGTATGTGAATGCGCATATCTGGCTGGCAAATTGATGATTTCGAGAAATTGAGCACTGGAAGTGGTACCGGTTCAGGCAGGTGTTGTTTCAGGCACATGTGGCGTCGGCTCTGTAGTTGGCTCTGGAGTCTGCTGTCTGCGTCGGATGGGCGGAGGTACACCTGTTCCATTACATCTCCAGTGTGTCTGGGGATTTCTTGCAGTGCCATTTTGCCAAGGAAGGCATCCAGGCATGTGGTTTTGATGAAGCATAGCCAGGTGTCTTTCTATCGCAGACTTCACCTTTTTATGCCCAGGAAACTCAACACCCTGCTTCTTCTCTTCTCAGATCTCGGTGCGAGGTGTCGCGATTAGATATTGCGTTTTCTTTATTGCGCCGCGCGAAAATCCTCCTTCGACCATTTTGGCCATGTTCAAGGCCAGGCGCATGTCAGACTGTTCCAGCTATACACGACCTCCCTGCCTAGCCATCATAGCAGACATGTTCAATACCTACAAGAAATTAGTTGCTGCTTCAAACAATGAGATGCGGCTAATACCTCAACCATATATGCTTTCATAGCCTTCTCTAAGGTGATTAAAGTGTGTTTCGTCCACTCACAGGGATGATAATCAGGAAATTTGTCCAGGAAAATCCCAGAGCTTACAACTTCATGATGTTCGATTTCGGGAACTGTGCGGACAAATGCCTTGCTCGACCATGGAGGCTTCACGTTACGGGTAGCAATAAATTGGTCACATCGTTCTTGGCGTACTCCCGCTGTATAGTAAACGGTTAATTGACGGCCGTTGACCACAGTATGGATATACTCACATCCAACTGCATGCTGCTTCGTATTCGTGCTACTTCCAGTCTCATGGAAGATTTTCAAATGTGCATCCTGGGTCATATTTTGGGTGGGTGCATTGGCACTGTCGTGGTGGACAAATTTGTATCTGCGTTCTTGCTGTTTCCCAATAAGTGATGTATTTGACGAAGCGCCTGCCAATCGGCTGGATTTGGATCCGCTTGGACCTGGCTGGGGTGGTTGTGCATCCATGATTTGCTGGTGTGGAATATGTGAAGAAGATGATACCAAAAAGATGTGGGAAGTCCTGAGGATTATATTGTTAGCTTCATGTCAGAATGGAATAATTAGCTGCCAACATGTTCGGTATACTGAAGATTGATTCTGCTGCATAGAGCTGCAAGTTGCAGTGGTTTCCCACAGCCCCAGGATGTACAATATGTCGGTCCGTTGTTGTGTCTTTGTTAACAGAGATAAATTGCCGTGTACCACAACTGAAATTGCAACATTGTCAACAATAAATAGGACAATGTTAGAGGGAAAGGACATCTGCTGATGTTTGTCTCAAAGAATCCGTGGGATAATGCATGAAACTGATGCTAACAATCAAGTCGTGTTGAACGGTTAGCCTAACCATTCCCGATGTATTGACAGTCAAAAGGGAGGTTTTGCTTTCTTCTAGTTGAGTAAATGTACTAACCTTAACTTAAATGACGCAGCATGCCTCCATATTGTGAATATCTTGCAACATCCAACATCTTGCCCAACAACAAAGTCAATGCAAACTTCAACAGTAAATGCTCTGAAACAGAACTTTTCGCCCCTTCCGGCAGGCCAATAAGGCAAATCGGCAAAGCGGTCGCCCCAACAACATTATCAATTGAATGAAGGCAATCGTGGCTTGGAGGCAGAAGGAGTCCGAGCCCTTGGGGTATTGCGCAGCATGAGATGCAAAAAGAAGCTTGCGGGAGAGAAATGACGAGAAACGCACTTTTTAAGTAATGAGGAGAAAGAGAAATGGACAGAGGATTATGTTGATAGAGAAACCGCAGGGGCAAGAAAGCGAGTTGAAGATGCAGAGGCGGCGGTTCTGCAAGAGCAGGAAGATATGAAGCATGCCGAAATCACGGGATTGAGGATCAGAGAGCCTGAAAAGGCATTTGAGGACATGATGGTTGCTATTGGTGACAGTCTGAGTGATCTTGCAAGTTCTGAGAATGGGGAGGATGGAGAAGATGAGCATGATGAAGAGACACAGCAGGGCAAGCTGAGCGAAGATGACGAACCCGGCTGGGTGATGGGCACAATCACCAAAACGGTACAGCAGCTCATAGAGAGGTTTCGGCAGAAGCAGATGAAGCTTGATCAATTGACCCAACCGGGATGGGTAAATGCAGCCGCCTACTTCCGTGAAACAGATGAGAAGTTTGGCACATGCGAATTGAGGGTTCCGGCCGTTGTTCAACCACAAACGGATGATGTTGCAGCGGCACCTGCACAGATATCATTTGGAGAGCTTGTGGAGTCTCTTGAGATTGCCCCCGGAATATTGCACGTGCCGCATTGGACTTCTCGACTAGCAAGTCATCATATTGGGCTAGGTTATGTGAAGCCGCAGTCAAACATGAGCATATCCGGTCTTGAGCCCACCGCAGAGCGCGATATGTCACATTTGCTGAAAGCGAAGCATGTTGAACTTGCAAGATTTTACCCTTGCATATAGCCTCCAGCAAATCACCATATAGATTTCGGATTGGGACGAAGACATGGTGACGGCTCCTGTGTCAGTGGAGAAATAGATAGGCAAAGTGTAATTTTCACATCATATCTTGGTGGAAAGCTAGTTGTTGACCAATTTTGCTACGTGACAGCTTTTTCTTGATTTCAGTGACCCAATTGTGAGACATGATAATTCGTCTGTGCATGTGCAAGGATGGAACGCACCATGTGAAAGTGCTAGAATCCAAACCAGGAGGAAAAAATGGCCAAAACGTTCGATTTCTATCTGCAAGTGACTGTTAAATGGCAAAGCAAACGCTATATTAGTGATGAAATATAGTAATAAAATTCAAGTGCGTGAGGTCAAATATGTCATAGAACAAGCGGTCAGTGCTCATGATGAATATGTCTGAACGACGGCCATCATGCCGCATTCCTACATGTATTCAACTGCATAACTCATCGCACAGACCTCGTGCACATGGTTGAGATTTTTGAAATTGCTTATGGTGCGTCATGGAAATCTTGGAGAAGTAGCTGGATAAGGAAAGGTGAGGTAGTCGAGCTATATTTACCAAAAACCAGTGAAATGATGTATATACCATGAATTGCTGGCTGAATGAGCGGGAATGTGATAGGGCCACGTCATCTCTCACTCACATAGGGTGGATAGCAGTTGATCAGAAAATGAGAGGCAACAAAACTCTTGGATGCAAACGATAATACATACAAACACAATATCAGATGTCAATAAGGTGTATATGATTTGTTTCATAAATTGTTGACTTCACAAAGGCTGTTTCAATGTGATCAATGTGAGTGTCAACTGATTGTCAATGATTTTCATTCTTATACATTCCGCAATCAATGAGCAGCATTGTCACATCCTTCCAAAGTGAATGTATCGGTCGGCGTTATAGGGAAGAAGGCAAATGACACTCTCGTTGCGACATCCTAAAAATAACGGTCAATGATTTTTGGCATTCCTTGAAAGAAAATACAGAGGGCTGCATGGTGACATTACCTCATAATCGAATCATCAGACGACTTTCTAGGCAAACATGATTACGGCAACATCACTACTATGTCCTAAAATTGAGCGCCAACGTAGCGTCAACCACTTTTCGCCTTGCATCATAGAAGATGTAAGGGCTGTGCGGCAACGTTGATCTATAATTGAACTGTCAGCCACCTTTGTAGGCAAAAATTGTTACGACAACATCGCTACTATTTCTTTAAACTTAGCGTCAACAGAGTGTCAACGACTTTTGGCCATGCATCTTGGAAAATCGAATGGCTGAGCAGTGACATTAAGCCATAATCATACTGTCGGCTGTCTTTCCAGGCGAAAATCATTGCAACAACTTTGCTACTATGTCCTAAATATGAGCGTGAATGGAGCGTCAACGATTTTTGGCCTTGTATCTTGGAAAATGCAAGGGCTTTATGGCGACATTAAGCCATAATTGAATTATTGGCCTCCTGACTGTTATGAAGAACTTGTCGAGATGATAGGTTGATTGAGTCTAATTCTAAAATGACACATTTCCTGCATACTAGCTACCAGCCCTAACCCACAGCCACATGATGGCGTACTCTACAAAGACTCAGTCTAACACTTCTCCAGGGCGTTATCACGTCCGTCAAACACTAAGCCATTGAAAAAAACAGGCAGAAAACAGATACAAGACAGAACACAGAACACAGAACACAGAACACAGAAGCGATACCATGCTATGCTCTGAGCTCCTCCCAAACGACCAGTCTCCCGCTCCTGGCATTGCAGGAGTAAATCACATCGTATTTCCAAAATTGGTAGTCGATTGTGCTGTCGGCTTCAACTGTGTTCACATCCAGTCAACCGCTCCTCCGAAGGTGGCACACAGTCCTGTTATATCGTGATCGGTATTGAGTTGATAAGGTGTATCGAATGTACTGATCCAACCAGCTGAAGTGTCATTTATTCCCATACACAGCCTCTCCGTCCCGTTCATGGGTTGTGCTGTCGGTGTCGAAGTTGGAGATGCTTCTCCATCGCGATGTTGGCTTCTGCTCAACAAATGAAGCGGAAGTGTTGATAGTCATTTCCTTTTAAACACAGGTGCTCACAACCTGTTGGACGGTGGCGGAAAAGTACTTGTGTATGCAAAGGTGTGTCTGTGTCGGTATCATGTCGAAATTGGCATAACCTGCAGTATCATGGCGCATCGAAATTGGAGACGCTTCTCCCTAGCGATGTTAACTTCCACTCGGCAAACGAAGTGGAAGTGTTGATCATCATTCCTTTTTAAACGCAGGTGCTCAGAAGCTGTTGCATGGTGGCGGATACTCGATATCGAGTATGTGTCGGTGTCAGTATCAAAATTGGAGACCCTTCTCCATAGCTGCCATTCGAAATGGAGACGCTTCTCCGTAGGTCGCTGTTCCTCGGCTAGCCCTAGGGAACTGATTCCCGTGGATCTTGGATCCTGGTACTCATTCTCCCGGGTGGAGGAGGGGTTGTTGTCATTGAAGGTTTAGGGTGAAGGTACACACTGTACAGCTAACAAAGCTTTCTCGTTCTCACAGTGGAGGAGTCCACAGACTGTGTGGATTCATGGCCACAATTGCCACCGCCGGTTTCTCGGGTTACCCAAATGATATACCCAGCGCACTGTAGCGTACCAACTGCCACGCTCCCCGGGGGTTTCAATATGGCCACATCTCCCAAGTAACTGCGGTTCATTACCCGCCCACTTCTCATAGATTATCCAAACCATACTGTATGACGATCTGCTTGGCTTTGGCACCGGATGACCTGTTCTGAAATCGCATCAAACACATTCCGATGTTGATCTGAACTCATCCTGATGATGCCGATTCTGACCAGAAATCATCCTGGTGATGCTGGTGTTGACCCGAACTCCTCCGAGGGTGTTGATCCGACCTCCTCTGAGGGAGTTGACCCCATATTGACCAGAACGAATCCTGCACTTCTGCAAAATTCCACTCCGTACTCAACCCAAACATGCTCTGTCGACATGTTGTTCGGTTGCCGTAATCTCATATACCCTTCAAACTCAACACCGCAGCCATCGCAGCCATTGTGGCCATAGCAGCCATTGTGGCCATTGCAGCCCTCTAAGCAGTTGAGGGTGAGATTTCATCGAGAGGAGGCATCTGAGTCCTTTGCATCGTCGAATTGTGGTCTTGAGTCCATAGAGTGTCCTGATCCCGGATGCGTTCAGAACGCATCCGGGACCGTGCGCCCTCGCTCATATGAAGGTTCAGGATTCCACTATCATCGCTTGAGAGTTGTCGAAAATGGTGTCCGGATCGTGGTCCCGCCCGGGCTTATATTCTGTTGTGACGAACCTGTCAAGACAATTGATTGATTGGGTCTAAGTCCAAGATGACACGTAGCCTATATACTAGCCGCCAGCCCTACCCCAAAGCCACGTGATGACGTACTCTACAAATACTCGGTCTAATACTTTGTAGGCGATAATAGTTGTGACAACATCGCTACTATGTCCTAAGAATGAGTGTCAATGGAGCATCAACGACTTTTGGCCTTGCATCCTGGAAAATGCAAGGGTTGTATGGCGACATTAAGCCATTATCAAACTATCGGCCCCCTTTCTAGGCAAAAATGCTTTCGATGAGATCGTCACTATGCTCTAAAGATGAATGTCAACGGAGCATCAATAATTTTAGGCCTTGCGTATGGGTAAATCAAGGGGCTGTGCGACTTTAATGCTCAATAATGGAACAATCAGCTGCCTTACTAGGCACAAATGATTGCGACTAGATCGTAGCCATGTCCCAAAATGAGGGTCAATGGAGAGTCAATGGAGCATCAATTGAGCATCAACGATTTTTGATCTTGCATCTCGGATAATCTAATGGCAATAGAACGCAGATAACCCACAATGCACAGATATGCATTCTTTATTGTCAAAAATGCTAGTTACGATATCGCATCCACCTCCTACAATTGAGCCCCCATAGAGTGTCAACAGTCTTGTGGAGGCTCAGATCGCTACGCAGCAATGCAATGCATTGTACTGGTCCTAAATGGAGTTTTACGCAGTCAGTCTTTGCAATATGTCCTTGTATACAACTTCACAAATATGCATGCAATGTCTTACAGATCTGAATTTTTTGCTTGTAGTTGTAGAGTCAATAGTTAAGAACTTGCAGTCTGCTATACTGTAACATTACTTTCGGCAGTCTTTTGAGTCTGAATACCCAGCTTCCTAATTGTTACCGCCATGTCAGATTCAAAATCTTTGAACACCTCTTTATTTGAGGTTATGATCTTTTCCAAAAACGAATGTGTCTTTATTGGTGATTTGAGCGACCATTCATTACAAATCATCTTCGATGCTTGGTGGTCTTTGATGAATGTAGGCTCGAAGCGGCCTATTGCCTGGAATAATTCTAGGCAGGTGCCTTCATGGCGATTCTATTTACACAGTGGAATTGAGGAGACCGGCTGCCCTGGCATCATATGTATTGTTTGTCATCAAGTTCTATGTCATCCATCAGAACATGGGACCAGCTCAATGGGGAAACACTTGCTGGCAAGAGCTCACATTGCAATGTTCAACGAATTAACAGAGTCAGAGGTTACTGAATTGACTAGTTCGATGGTCGATGATACAGCTTTGGCCATCCTGAAGAGGCAAGGAAGTCAAGGAATCAGAATAGTAAGTTCACAGAGTCAAATCATATTTGACCTCCAGGTTATTCCATATTGACCGAAATGACGAACAAAACATTCCAAACTGGCAGCTAAGGACTTTGAAACTTCTGAATTTCACCAAGACACGTGCAATCGCTACCTCATGTTGGTGTTTGTTTCAGCTCAAATTCCATGGAACACGATATCATATCTGGAGCTACGATGGTCATATAAGGTATTATGTAATGACCTAGTGCTCCCGTCCGCTACCACCTTGAGCATCATTTGCCAGAGGGAATTTGCATGGACCATGGATGCAATTAAAAAGCAGTTGCCAACACAAATTAAAGTTAGTTTAGCTTTGGACAAATGGATATCATCAAACAAACTAGCCATAATGTCGGTCATTGTTTAGAGTATGGATCGAAATTGGGCATTGCGTGAATTTCAACTCCCTTTCGATGACGTTGATCGCCTATTCTTTTCCGCTTTCGAAAGGTAATTGAGGATCATAGGTCAAGGGCCAATATACTGGAGCAACGCCAGCCATATATTTGAAGGATGTACTTGATTGTTTGGAGCTTACCGACGGCTGTTTGCTTGGTATTATGACTGATAATGATTCCTCAAATTACTCGATGCCATGTGAGCTGCAATCGACACTTGAGGCCTCTAGCATCGAGTGGCCTGCATTGAGGAACTATATAACATGCATGGCGGACGTCATACACCTTGCCTTAGGTGCATTCATGAGCAGTCTCGGTGTAAAAGGCTGCACCAAGTCTTGGGATGCCCATGAGCGTGATCAGCAATTTGGAGAGAATGAAAGCATAGACATTAGGAAGAGTCAAAGACTTCGAATGTAGGGCAATGCTAGAATCAACAACGTGTCGGCCATGAGACCAGGTTTAGCAAAGATAATTGAGAAAGTACGTATTTCATGATATTGTGAAAGTCCTGAAACTGACCTTCATATGGCAGAGGATACTTGCAGTATTGATTACGATAACACCCGGTCGCCGAAACGAGTTCATTGACTGTCAACAAGCCAGAGTCCGCTTTGCAGTACTTACCATTAGGGATGTGGAGACAAGTTGGAACTCAACACTGGAGTTGCTTAAGCCCACCTACCGAGTATGGGAATTGATACATGAGTGGCTTCAAAATCCAAAATACCCTGATTACCGGCCACTTTTCACAACTCATGATGAATGGACCTTTGTGGAGTATGTCATGGAGGTATTGAGGCCATTTCGATATTGGACCCTCTGGATGTCAAAGAGGCATACAGTCACATTGCATCATATTATCACAGTGTAAAATGACATGTTCGATCATACAGATGGCATGATGCGAGCTTTGGCTAACAAGAACACTCCATGGAAGGAAGACTTGTTCTTCGCATTGAGATTAGCTCGACAGAAGCTGTCCAAATACTACACTGAAGTACCTCCAACAACGGGTATGCTTCTCATTTCTGCACATATCTGCAATTCTTTCTGGAAGTTGCGATCTTTAGATAGTGGGACAAGGGAATGCATATCAATCCTGAAGACGAGACATCCTATACTAGCTGAGACCAATCGGACTTTCTGAAGTACGTGGAAAATTAATAGTGTGCCAAACATCGACGTGTGCCGGTCAATAAACCCGAAAGCTTACCAAGCAACAATCTCATCCCCTCTGCCATGGCTTCAGGATCCTGTCAATCATCTTTTGATCCATATGATTTGTGCAGCGATGATGAAGAATACTTAATGCCTAACAATGGGGCCGAGACAACAGCTGGACAAAGCGATCACGTAGCATGCTTTTTGTCCGCTGCCTGGCTCTATTTCAATTCCCCGCCCAAAGGACGAAAGAACTGGGGGCAAATTAATCCAAATCACGATGATTACCTTCCCGACCCAATGGAGATGAACAGTACATTTTGGATTCCGGACATAACTGACTTGTGACACGCACAAGACGAAATGCACTCAAAGTATGCCGATCTCTCCAATGTGGCACGTGACATATTCTCTATTACACCACATGGTGTCGGAGTGGAGGCCTGTTTTTCCCTCGCGCGAGCTATTATTGGCTGCAGGCTGTTCAACACCACAGGCAAGACCCTTCGTAAAAAAAGCTCGTTGTAAGGCTATTTGCTCGAGCCAATAATGGGATTTTGGTGGGCAATAACGCAATTTCAGATACAATGAACCCAGAAAACAACTCGGAAATGAAGAAAGAGGCAGAGGAAAGGAATTTGCACAGAGTGGCCAAGGTTCACCACTGTTTGGAGATGTGCCAGGGCAGCCAGAACCTACATGCTTCACAGAAGGAATCTCGCGCTCAAAACAAGCAGATGACAGTCATAGGATACATTTCGGACATGGAAGAGATCTTCAAAGCATCCTGGTCACTCTTTCAACATGATGCTGCGGCTGCATTTAAATTGACAGAAAGATCACCTTTGCCACCAGCTTTGTCTGCAAAGGACCTCCCTGAAGGACGAAGTGAAATCTTCAATGTCCGCTGAATCAGGAGAATCAACTGTCATCGAGCCGAACGTGACGAGGATAGCACACCTGAAAGTATTTCCGACACTCACAACTGGCTAAACTGGAATGGTGACTTGGATAATCGAAATGACAGCGAAAACGATAGTGCAGCAGACAATGAATAAATATAGGGCACAACAATGGGATCGAGGATCCCGAATACACAGAGCAGCAGGATGTGAGTGCCGCGCCTAATGTTCCCGGATTGCTTTAGCGAACAGGGAAGTCAACGAGCCAGGCTGAAAATCTCGTAGTGACGGTCAATGCAATAAAAACGAGGAGAAATAAAAAAGTGAAGAAAAAGTACCACAGAATGCGTCAATGGTTCACCAGCTTCTTTATGTAGCTTGACTGAGAGTTTCAGTTAGAGATATATTATGGGCAAATGGTGCGAAGTAGCTTGTGAATATTGGTAGATAAACAGATGTATAGCAGGCGCAATGAATCTTTTGGCGTGATACATGATTTTTAGTTGTGTGAGAGTGAACAGTACAAGAATATTACGCTGCTCGGCTTTGCCTCAGGGCCGAGTCTCAATCAGACAGAAAGACAACAAATAAGGTCAAATCATGATGAAAATAATTATCGACAGCAGTAGATGTCAAATGCACAACACAATGAAATGAGGGTCCACAGAGCATTAATGATTTGTGGTCTTGTAAGTATGGTAATTCGCCAGTGACTTGGGCATTGTTATTCATATCGGATGTATTGGCAGCTTTTAAAGGCGAAAGAGATAGCAACACGGTCACCACCCCATTCTTACAATGAGTGTCAATGGAGAGGCAACCATTTTCAGCTTTGCATCTCGGGTAATTTATGTTCCGATTGGTTGTAGACTTCCATTTATCTGATATTGGCAGCCTTTACTGCCAAAAACAACAGTGACATGCTCCCTTCCACATTCTGAAAATAAGCGTCAATGGAGAGTCAACAGTTTTAGATATTGCATATTTCGTAATAAAGGCATCGCGCGGATCTTTGCGCACATCACTGTATTATTGACTGCCTTGAAAGGCAACAATACCATACATCAAAGGTGAAACACAGATACCAAATTAATAGATATTGCAAACTGCACAACAGGCAAAAGCGCATTATTGGTTGCTGAAAATGCGATTTTGATAAAATACTATTAACACACTGCAAATACAAGAGCCTTATATGAATCTATAGCTGGACCTGCTGGACAACCCGCTGATAACCCAACCAATTCAGATGGGTTGGGAGTTTACCATGGAACCGTACCCCAGGGGACGGTTTGGGTTTGTTAACTTCCCAGACCGCCAATTTGGCAAAGGTTCGGTTTGGACCCGCACTCGCACTGGAAGTGACATTCCAGCACAGTTGCTAACAGTAGTCATACATTGCGAACTCTTCATCCCATAAATGAAATATATCCGTTCACTGAATAAGACATAACAGAGTAACACTAACAATGGCAACATTCAGCCTCATAGGTATATACACGGAATTCATACGAATATGATTGGAAATGTGATAGTAAATGTTGATGTATGGGTAGGATAATCAGTAGTAATCTAGAACTTATGGTGTACTGACCATACAGAATGGCCATGACCCAGCTCCAGTTATGTGCCGCCATTACATACATCTGCCCACTGAGTATGTAGCAAACAGCAGGACAAGAGTATGGTATCAGGCCAAGAATTTGTAGTATAACTCAGTTGGTACGTTATCTGTACATGCAGATTTTATTTACCTTGACAGGCAAGCGGCTGTGTGGGATTGATGATACGCAGATTGTACATCATACCTGATTGAGGTTGGTAGTATACTCTTCATACCATCAAAATCTACATTGCTTTTTCAATTCCACAGCAATCTCTTGAATTACTCCACCTCTTACTGCTGTTCCTTTATATGTTGTCTGACATTATGTATATACGCTGGTGTGGTCAAGTCATGTTACTTCATTCAGTCTGCAATATTCCATTTGATAATACTTTCTGCTAGATTTTATATGCTGTCCATACACAACTTGTAAGATCTGATCATACTGTGGTCTTTTGAATCCAGGTACTTATTCCATATACACAACGTTATTGAATGGTATCTTCTCTACTACATATAGCAGTTTAGACTGTTGATTGCATTTGGTCTAAACCAGCTATTGTACTGAATATAGATGTTCAATCATTGTACTCTATCTCTGTTTGGTGTGATTAGGGTGACAGATAACTTTATCCACTCTACGGTGTAGTTGGATGGAATCTTCAGATTCTTACTAATGCTGCTCGTAACTTCTGTTGGTGTGCTAGTTAGGAGGGGGACACGATACTCTCCCTTGTCCCGCATATTAATATTACTCATGATACTATCAGTAGCAATTGAAACTAGTTTTGCAATATTTCGAATATTCTAATAACACCACTCAACTGAATAATGTGTTGATATTGGACTATTCGATGGGAATTGTCCATTTAACCAATCCCAAATGTCACAAATTGCCATAGCATGCACACTGATATTATCAACACCATGTTGGTAATCTAGATCTCTCGATATATGAGGTGATCAAGATTAAATAACCATTATCGATAGCTAAGATGATCATATACTAACAGTGAGCTGTATACCTGACTTGAACCACACTGATGTCTTTGCAGCACCAGATATACTTCCAGTTATTTCAAATTGTCATAACAATACACAAGTCCAACCACTACTAAATATCCTAGCTGATACATTATAGTCAGCACTATTACACTGGATCATTGTGCTGATAAATTGACAGAACTATATTTGTACCCCAAGAAATGATATTTCATTGTTTATTGCCATATTGTAATTCATATAAGGCAATGACACAAACTTACAATACAAATAGTTGCAAATTCTGAACAACTTTTTAACAAATGCTCAGGGCAATTAATAATATACCATGCATGGCATCACATTATGAATTAAGTAGTAAACATCAATCCAAGATATGTTATGTGATGATAACTGTAAAATTATCTACTTACATCTTGGGATCAAAAATAGAACTATTGATTGTATACGTAGTACAAATTATTGAAATAAATTTTTGTTAAAAGACATTTCTGAATTAAAGCGATCTATATTTAATGCTGTGAACTTATTCATATTCTGCTTCTAATATTTTATAACATACTGATATGCTAATATTACTCTAATAGATAACACCTTTCCATAGCAAAATACTTGAACATAGATAATTATACTCAATTAGGCCAAAACTATTGCAGGAAACAACTGTCAAAGCATGTAAGAATACAAATAATATTCCTTATATAGCACTGCGTGTCTAGAATACTGTAGATGTAATTATATACAAGTTCAAAGTATTCTGTCATACTTAATAGCTAATAACTATAACTTTTAGCTATCACTTATGAAAAATATAATATAAATCATATTTTTTAACATCTTAATGGAATCTGGATATTGTTTAGAACTTAGTTATATCTAACCCTGTAGAGTTTTGCAAGTTCACAATATTTTCCCTTGAATTAATTATTGATAGTATTAATTATTATTATTATTTATAACTGCATGTAATCTTGTATAGTACTATTTGCATATATTCAATTCAGTGGTAAAGTTTTACAAAATGCAGTGATTGATTATAGGTAATATATATATAGTTATTAAAATTTTGTGCTTTGTATAATATGGTGCAGATTATCATATCACTATGGCAGTAGCAGGCCTGTTGGTATATCCACTTTTGGTTTCTCATTGTTTGTTCGTGAATATTTCACTCTAGCTGATCAGATCCTTTTCTAGACTTGCCCCCAATGACAGACAAATATGTACAGCTTTGATATGTAACTGCCATACAGTGCTTGGCTGTTCTGTTGTATGGAGCGTTTGATTAAAGTGTTAAATGTATACCCATATCACACCAACCAGGACCATAATCTAATCCCACCAGCCATCTGTCTCCCACTAATCAGTCCCTCCATTGGAGATAACAGACTATAAAGTTTTCTGATATCTCTATAGTTGATGGCTGAATCAATTAACTCAACTCTCAGGGCAAATTGTGTTTATGACTTAGAATCCAACCAATGTGACCGGCAAGTTATATGCCACCTATGTCTTCCAGACCACATTGAACCGTTGTTACTCTCGATAGGCTACATTGTCTATAATGTACTACTTGAGTACAACAGTTCACCACTTCTCCCCACTTAGAGAGATACAGCAGTTACAGTGTTGGTTGAAAAGAGTTGAAACATGCCAGTTTGCCATGTAGTGTATAGTCACTCAGTACTTGATTCACTCACAACTATTCTGTTTTTAATACCTACTGCATGCAGAATCATGTAATATCATCTGAGATCATTAGACTGAATTGTAGTAGTGATAATGTATCTTCTCAAACTGGCCTAGGAATTGGTTCTAATTTACGTACTGTTCAATAATAGTGGTTTTCAGTTGACACCTAGTGATACCATATTATCAACAAATTTCAACTAATAGACTACACTAATTAAAGGTGATAACAAACTTAATCAGAGGAAATTAAATGCCGAAGATGGTTATATTGAAATATTGTAGAGAAATCTATTTCTATATTATGACTAGAAAATAAACAATTATATTGTTACAAACTGGAGGAATATGAGACATGAAATAAAGAACATAATATATAATATAGTTTTGTAATACATATATCCCGCTCTTGCTTATTACTTTAGTTCTACTCACAATATTGGTATAGTTTAGAAAGTTTGGAAAATTTCACAATGTATCCATGTTTGAAGTATCATTTATGATCATTTATTTATACTATTACTAGGTTGTTGTACTTATATATCTACTGCAATATCAACTGAAAACTCATTTCTATATTATACATTGTTATAAAATATATGAGTGATCAGTATAATATTCCATGGGAAAATATTTACTATAGCAACATCTATAGTTGAATAATGATAGCGAGATGTATTTTATATACTCACTGGATTCTGAACTATTAACTACATATGTGGCATAATCTGGCTTTATGGAAATGTTTATCATGAGAAGATGTTATGTAAATGTATATATGTAGATATAGACGCCAACAAGGATATCAATATTAGAAAGCTGTATACAATCAAGATTATTCACAGATATTAAAAATAATATTAAACCAACTATAATATGCAGGTGGTATCTGGCTCTGGGTATGTTTCAAGCTGGTGTGGCCTGACATGTTGTACCTTTTTGATACCAACTTTGTTGACAATAGCAATGGAGAAAAGAGGACAAACCAAAATAGAAGAAATGGTAATAACTGAACTACTATTCGATGGATGTAGTTGTTAAAGCACCTCAGTTGCACAGCGAATAGAATAATATAGGTATTGTTTTCCTGTTTTGAAATTTATAAAAAACTTTACATCCATGTAGCTGTATTTTGATAAAATGAAATAATGTAATGTCAGTAATAGTTACACTGGGCTGAAATCCAAAGAATTCAACAATACAAGCGAGATGATAAGTTACGAAATAAATATATATTCAAATAATACTGTCCACAATCTCTGTGTTACGGAATCTTTCCAGTATGTGGTAAATAACATTGAGGACAGCAGCTGATTGCAAATATGCATAATCATTAATATGTTGTATAGTGTTGTCAACAAAGATAGCATTTAGACTCTGAATCACTTTGTGGCACTTTGTCATAGTGTATGACATCTGCTGTACCTATTATCACTATTAGTTAGTGTGTAACATATATAACCCACTATGTATTTTTTACGCTTCTCATGAAATATTCATTTCTTCCAGATTGTCTCACATATATTTGCAATTTCCATATGCTTCTGCATCACTCTTCTGCATCACTCTGTAAGCGAGCCTTGATATTCCACATCATTTCATATAGCTGGTAGCTTTTACATTGCACTCATTAGCAACAATACTCTTACTTTTCCATGTTAACTTTATTGCACTTAATATTACCCCAGATCACTAGTCTTATCATTGATTATAAAGTTGTACAAGGAATTAAGACACAGTTGAGGGACATCTGAAGACACTATATGGTAAATATCTCAGCAAAATCTTTCATTGGTAGAGTTCTCAGCAACGATCATATTCAATTTCCATGGAGAATCCTTCCACTCGTTTTATATATACAGTGACTTCTCCAAGATTTTCAGTTGGTAGTAACATTGACTGTGTGTTTGAATGCTATTTAGTGGTGAATTCTGTCTGCTTTGAGGTTATTTTATCCTTGTTTGGCACCTATGTATGATGCATATTATCTAGTTTTTTAGTAACTTGATGGTAATCTGTTTGGTATCATTATTTGTACTGGTTCTGTACTGAGTAAGCTTGTTTAAGCTTCTTATAATCTCTCCAGTACACTTCCCATTGCACTGCACATTCTCTTAGTCAGTACATATGAATGTATTCTCTTCATTATTATAGACAGGGGTTGATTATTGTAAAGATACTGTATGATCAATTGAACAAATACTATTGAATATAGTTATTGACTGTTTTTGAACTGGTTTTTGATTAATTGATATGTGGTATGTCATTTCAACCTTAGGTGCACTTTTTTCTACCCTTCAAGTAGAAATATTAATTCTCGTTTATATATAGCTTCTGATGCTACCCTCCTCAATTGGTAAATGACATGTTGTTCAATAATTGCCATTGTGATTATTAGTTTAGACTTACTTACTTGGAGAAAGAAGGTTATTTAGTTTTACGTGACTTGAGTTGCAATAATAATCAATCACATTTAGCAGTTGCTAAATGCATGAGCAGCCTTTGATCTTCAACATGAATTACTGACTTCGAATAGTACCATGTGTCAGCATGTACCTGCCATTCCCAACAATCGACTGTATTGATCCTGAATTTACAAATTGCCCAGATTATTGTTGCCTAAGTGGTAGAATACACTGCCAATACTTGAGTAAATTGTGATATATACTAACTGAATATCAGATATGTGTGTCCATTCTCAATGATAGTTTTTGCCATCATGTCCAATAGTAAACAATACAGCTTTTCTTTTCACTACTCAAGTATATTGTCATGACATCAATAGATTCAATGATATTCAGTTGTACATCACTTTTAGACTCTAAATGCTGATACTACTACACACATGGAGGGATCAGTCTGGTCAAGAGCTTTTTGCAGTTAGGATTCAAAAGGGTTGAAATGCTAGTAACATGTGGATTGAGTGCATCTTCATGCATCTGTTGGGTGAATGGGGCTCAGATAGCTGATTGGCATCCTGCAAACTGGGTTGTCAGACTTACAGACTGGGGCATGACAAATTCCAATACTTACTACATGGAAAGCTACTTTTGAGCTCACAAACTCCATTTTTGCTCTGTTCAGATTATCATGTGCTTCTGGAAAGCTCTCTGTAGTCAGTTTGTCAATGTCAACTAGGTAGGAATCCTTGAACAGAATGATGTAACAGAACAGCTTTCGGGCAATGTGCCACTAATCATTGGGCATGTTAATGCCACCCACCATACACTGTTACCAGCGGCCAGTTCAATTGGGGGTTATAGTTCACTTTTGTATTGATGTGTCACCTTCATCTGCATAGTTGTGTAAACTCACAGCCAATAAGGTAACTTCGCTCATGCATGATGAGTATAGAGCAGCTAGTTGGCTGGAGAAGTGTCATCGGGTTATTGAAATGACTGCATTGTCATCTCGAGGGAGAATTAGTGAATGTAGATGAAGTTATTACCCTTCAGGGTTGTCAGCAGAAAGAGTGGTCAACTGCACCTAGAAATGGTCTGTCAGCAATTTCAGGGTGAACATTACTCATTCTTTTTACTCACTACAGGTTGATGGATACACTACGTATTTACAACTAGCCATAGTTACAGTTAGTGGAAGCAGTAGTTCCAGGTTGAAAAAGAATTTTTGCCAAAACATCGTGCTGGGTATTCAATTCACCAGAACCAGCAATACAGGTACACATCGATGGATATCTGGCAACCGGTCTCAATTGGGCCGATTGTCAGCAGGATGCCCAGCGGTACATCAGTAGATTTGTACAATGCTTTTGTTTTTGCTATTTGATAATAGTACACTGTCAAAATTGCATATTCAACATTCAGTAATCTTATTTTGCATGTTTTGCAGTTTGCATTAGCGATTATTATGAAATCCATGTTTTTCCTTTAAGATACTGTATTTTTGCCCATAGAGGTGATCATTAGTTCTGTGATGAGCTAAAGTATATGTGTGATGCATTGCATGCCCTATATGGAAGACTAAAAATTGATGACACTCTGTTGACACTCATTTTGATACAGGGGTATCATATATGTCATGTACTCTGTTGCTTGAATATGCTGCCAGTGCTTCAAATGGGAATTATTTCCGCAAAGTGACCATTAGATTCACCAGAATGCAAGACCAAAAATTGTTGACAGTCCTTTGAAGCCCATTTTCAGGATGGCAGGGAGACTGTGTTGCTATTGTTTATGCCTGTAAACACGGCCAATACTTCATATATGGTAGTGTTCAACCCATCTCCTTTTCGATTACTCAAGATGCAAAACTAACAATCATTGACGCTTTGTTGATGCTGATGTTGAAAACGGGGCTGTGACCGCATCGCTTTCTCTATTGCCAATAGCGGCTGCCAATACGTGAGTTTTTCATAACAGTGATGAAATTACTTTTCAGTTGCCTTGCTTACAGAAAGAAAAATTGTTGATGCTACATTGTCCCTCATTACAATGTATTGTCTCTTCAAAATCTGTTACCATAGATAATTATAATGATAAACATCTGAACCAATTCATTGCCTCTCTGGCTGATTGAGTCCTGGCTTTTTGGCATAGCTGAGCCCAATAATATTCTTGCACCGGTCGCTCTCATTCTATTACAACTTATATATCTTGCCAAATGATTCAATTTGCCAGCAATACTTCTGTATATTAACCAATATTTACATGCAACTGCTCACAATTCTACCATAATGTTTCTCTTTCTGAAATTGTCCATCAAATAACATACAAAACCTGGTGAAAATACATTGACATATTCTGTCCTACTATTACGTGTTCAACTTAATGCTCTTCGTTGCTGGTGTATAGACCTTCATCAGCTCCTGTTTATCATTTGCCTATTGCTTTCATGATAGCCGAATCAATTAGGGAACATTAGGTGTTGCACTCAAATCCCACTGCTCAGGGCTTTCCAGATTCTCGATGCCATTGTTTACATCTTCATTGGTTCAAATTCTGCCTGCCAGTTGTAATTGCTCTCGTTTGGATTGTTCAAGTCAGCATTCCAGTCAAGGCAAGGTTCAGTAGGAAAAATGCTTACAGATCCACTATTCTCATCACATCCGGCTAGATGAGGCCCTATTTTTTTAAACCAATGCATATTTCATTTTTGAGTTCGTCCTGCAGGCAGTTAAGTCGCAGACAAAGTTGGTGACAAAGGAGATTTTTCTGACAATTTAAATGTAGCCGCACCATAACATTGAGAGTCTGACCAGGATGTATTGACGATGTGTTTAGCATCTGACATGAATCCTATGGCTGTCCTTTGCTTGTTTTGACTATGAGGTTCCGTCTGTATAGCATGTAGATTGTCGCTGCCCTGCCACATCTCCAAAAAGTCGTGGACCTTGTCCATTCAGTGCAAATATCTTTCCTCAGCCTCTCTCTTTATTTTCAAGTCAATTTCAGCATTTATCAGATCTAATACCGGGTCATCGCCCGTAACGAGCTCAATATTTGCGCACATAAACCAGCTTATTATGAAGTTTTCGCGAAAACGTTCAGCTGTGGTTTTTGACTGCCTCCAGCGAATATAGTCTTGCCCAAGCGAAAAACTGTCTTCTTCTCCAACATGATGCATTTTGATAGAGAGTATGTCGTGTGTCACATTCAACAGATCAGCATACGTTGAGTGTGTCTTCACTTATTGAAGCCAAGAATTGGTGAAATCCGGTGCGTAGAATGTACTGCTGATCTGAATAGGGTCACTGTGGCAATCATTATAATTCAGATTAATTCGCCCCCAGTTAATCAATAATCAATGCAGTGAATCCAAATACAGCCATGCGGGTGGCAATGACTGTGCTGCGCAATTGCTTCATCCAGGCGTTGTCTCCGCCACAAGTTTAGGCATTCAGTATTCTTCATTATTTCTTTACAAATGATAAGAATCCTAAGAAGATTGACCAGTTCTAGAAGCGATTGCGGATGGGATGAGATTGTTGGTTGGTAAACTGTCAGGTTTAATAAAGGGCAAACGTGTATCTTTGGCACAGTATTCATTCCGCACATAATTCAGAAATGTTTCTTGGTATTGGGTAATATAAGAAGGCTTGTCCTCAGGATCGTTATCCATTCCCATGTCCTACTTTCTCAATAATCCCCACATCCTGAACAGATCAAGAAGGTGAGTTGAAATGAGAAGCATACCAAGCAGTATGGTAACTTCGGTATAACAATTGGACATCGTTGGTTGTGCAAACTTCATGGCAAAGTATAATTCCTCCTACCATCATGTATTCTTTGTAGCTAAAGCATGCATAATGTCATCCATATGATTGAACATATCATTATAGACAGTGATCACATAATCTTAAGTGACCATATTCCTTTTCGGCATCCACTGGGTCAGGTAGCGGAATGGCTTCCACCCTTTCATCATGTACTTGACGAGAGTCCATTCATTCTGAGTTGCAAAGAGTTGCTGGTCAGCAATGTTTTTTGGATTCTTGGGCCACTTGTGGGTGAGTTCTTGTAATTGGAAGGCTTGCACAAGCAACTCAAGTGTTGAATTCCACCTTGTCATCACATCCATAATAGGTAGTACTACAATTTGTACATTCATTATTTGACTGTGAATGAACTCGTTTCGAAGACTTGTTGTCAGTGTAATCAATTTAGGAAGTATTCTCTGCCATGGGAAGGTCAGTTTCAGGAGTTTCAGAATAACTAGAAATACATACTTTCTGAATTATCGTTTCTAAACATGGCCTCATGGCTAAAGTCTTGCTGATTCTTGCATTGGCCTCTTTTTGAAGTCATTGACTCTGTCCAATATCTATGGTTTCAGTGTCTCAAAATTGCTAATCATGCTTATTTGCTTCCCAAGACTTGGTGCAGCCATTCACACCCAGCCTGCTCAAGAATGGACCCAATGCAAACTGAATAATGTGTGCCATGCATGATATGTGGTATCTCATTGCAGGCCACTCAATTCCGGAGGCCTTAAGGGTTAATTGTAGATTGGAAAACACTGAGTAACTTGAGTACATGTGATCAGTTGTAATTCGAAGTAAATGGCTGTTGGTAAGCTCAAAATGATCAAAACCTTGCTTTCAATGTACGCCTAGCCTTGCTCCAGTATATTGACACTTAACAAATTATCGTTGATTTGATTCTGGAATGTTAAACAATAGACTATCCACATCACATAAAGCGAGTTGTACATCTTGCAATGCTCAATTTCAATCCATTTAGTAAGCAATAGCCAATGTTATGGCTAATTTGTTCATTGGTGTCCACCCCTCCAATGTTCAACTGACAATATTTCTTGATGGCAAGTATTTCTTAATTGCATCCACTGTCAGTGAAAATTCACTCTGGCAAACAATGCTCAGAGTGCTGGCGGATGGTGACACCAACTAACTTTGTAATACAATTTTTGCCCATGGTAGCTCTGAGGTCGATATTGCGCTCCATGAAATATGAGTTGAAAGACATCCTAACTTGAGGTAGTGATTCCAGGTGTCTTGATAATATTCTGCAGTTACAAAGTCCTTAGCTGCCAGTTTGGAGCGTTTTGTCTGTCAGTTCAGTTAATATAGATAAAACCTAAATGTCCAATATTAATTTCCATTGGAAACATACAATTGTAATTCCTTGACTTTATCACCAATTCAGTATGGCAAAAGTTGTTTCATCGACTGATGAAATAGTCATTTCAGCAACTTCCGACTCCATCCATCTGGTTAACTTTGTGACTTGCACTTTGTCTGGAAGTGTGTCGTAATTGAGCTGGTCCCTTGGTCTGATGGATGGCAAAGAACTTGATGACAAATAATACATATGTTGCCCAGGCTGCTGGTCTTATCAATTTCGCAGTGTCAATTGAATTGCTGCAAGCGTGCCTGTCCAGAATTATCCCAAGGAATAGACTAATTCGAGCCCAGTTTCTTGAAAAGACGCCGTCAATGGAGTATGATTTGTACAGCAAGGTGGCTTAAATCACAAACACAGACATGTTTATTTTTGAAAGATATAATAACCTCTAAGAAGAAAGTATTTAAAGATTTTGAATTCAATCTGGCAGTAGTTGTTTGATAGCTGTGTATGTCAACTTTAGAGACTGTCTAAAGTTGCATTATAGCAAAGTAGATAGCTAGTTCTGAAATATTGACTCTAGAGCTACAACCATGAAAAAGTAAGACCAGTGAAACTTTGGATGAATACTTGTGAGGTTGTATCAAAAGACATATTTTAAAGACTGACCATTAAAAACTCAATTTCAGAACATTGCAATGCAGTTTGTTGCGATGTAGCTTACTGAGCAAGCACAAGAACTGTTGATTCTCAGATGATGCTCATCATTAGGAGGCAGACGCGATGTCATCATTTCAATTTGTGCCCATAAAGTTGGCCAGAACGCTGATTACGAGTTGATGTCGTTGCACAGCCCTGTGATAATTCATGATGTTAGACCAAACATTCTTGATGATAGGTTGACACTCATTTTAAGGTGGTAATGATATTGTAACTAGCATTTTTGGCCATGAAGGTGACCAATACTGTGATTATAGATTAATGCCATTGCATAGCCCTGTGATTATCCAAGATACAAGACAAAAGATTTTTGATACTCCATTGATCCTCATTTCTAGAATGGGGCAATCAGCCTGTCACTATCCTTTTCACTAATACAGATGGCCAATACTGCCACTTTGGAAGAATATGACTATGCAGCCCTTTGATTACGGAAAGAGTAAGAGTGAATATCAATGACACTCCGTTCACACTGATCTTAAAGATATACTAACAGTCATTGGATGCTCAACAATTGTACACAACATGCATATAGTCATTATTCACTGCCTATATACCATTTCTGTGTATAAACATTTGCATCCAAACACTTTGACACCTCTCAATTTCAGATCCACCACAGTCAATGGTATTTGAGTGCTAAATGATGTAGGCCCATTACATTTCAGCACTTTCAGCTGGCAATTTCCAGTATATAGCTCGATCCACTAGGTATTGATCTATATAGCCTGATTTCCTCACCTTTCCACAGGCAGCTCCTTCTTCTCGATTTCAATGGCCTACCATTAGGAATATTCACAATTTGGACCATGTGGAGCAGGTCTAAGCAGTTATGCCATTGGATGTATGGATTAATGCTGCATGATGGTCATCCTGCATCTGGATTGGCAATGCACATTGACCACTCCTTCTATGAAAAGTAAGACATCACTGATTTATCTTTTGTTATTAAGTTTCGTGACAATTTAAAGTTTTGCTTTCTTATTGACACTTACTAGAAAGGGCAATATTCAGTTTATTGGTCATTGATCAACCTTATTTGGAGTCTAAACTTTTGGATAGCCTGTATGACCTTTCCGCATATACAGACGCATTACCATGTCTCACACTTTGGTAAGTGCAATCTAGACAATACTGACTCATAGTAAGATATGAACAAAAATTGCTTTTTGAAGAGCTACATCAACAAAAACAACTATTTGAATACTTATTTTGCCATCCACGTAGGGGCCATCACCAAGCCTTCATTGGAATCTGACTTCAATTTGGTAATTAGCTATGGATGTTATATGCAGCGGTAAAAACTGACAGGTTCAACAGGCTGTGATTAAGTAATTGGTAACGAATCAGATGCTGTGTCAGGTAGGACTTATACCATGCATTTGTGCGACGGTGAGCTGCCAGACCGAAGCATCGTAAGATGCCTTGGGGGTCAGGATGTCAATTGTATCATTTGCAATTTTGATGGAACAACATTAAGAGACTGCATAAGCTCTCCAAATATTGTCCGTGGAGGAGCAGCTACATCCTTATCAGTTAATTGCTGAGTGACCACTGGAACTTTCAATCCAGTCGTCCTGTATATCATATCTCCCTCATGCAAGTAGTTGGCAGAGTTCCGCCCTCTTGGTTGCCTCAATTCACCAATCCACATCTGCTTGTGCTGAAAACACTCCATGTGATGAGGTATAGTGTTGGTGATTGTGTCCATCACCAAACCAGATTGATTATCTTCGCTCAACATGCCAACCTCTGTATCATCTTAGTCATCTCCCATTTGTTCCGCATCCTCCTCATCGTTGGATCTTCCAAGAACACTCAGACTGTCTCCAACTCCATTCAACAACTTCTCAAATGCTTTTTCGGGCTTTCTGGTCATCAATCCTGCCATTTCAGCATACTTCATACCTTGCAGCTCTCGCATAATAGCTGTCTCTGTGTGTTAAACTGATTTACTTTCCACAGCGGTTTCTCTATCCACATATTCCTGGATCCATTGCTCCTTTTCCGAGTTGCGTCAGGAAAAACATATTCTGTTATGTGTTAACTACCATAGGCTATGTGGCCTACTATAACCTCCTGTAACACCAATAACAACACATAATGCAGAAAACCCCAGAGATGTTTTCAGTAACCCATGATAATACACCTGTAATGTACTGATAGGATAACTGAATTATTACTGTAATGCAACTGTAGCGCATGTACCATATACTGCAATTTATGGATTATACTATATACTCAAGAGTTACTTATTTATTTACTACTCTGACAAGCATACACTCTGACTCTCATGACTCCAACACGCTCACTCCCACAACTTTCACATGTCCACTCTAAGAACTCTAACATAGTCACTTCCACTCCAACTCTGACATACTCACTTCCACTCCAACTCTGACATACTCGCTTCCACTGCAACTCTGACATACTCCCTTCCACTCCAACTGTGACATACTCGCTTCCACTCCAACTCTGACATACTCACTTCCACTCCAACTCTGACATACTCGCTTTCACTCCAACTCTGACATACTCGCTTCCACTCCAACTCTGACATGCTTACTTTCACCACTGATCTGCTCACCCACGCAACTCTGATATATTCACTTTCCAACCTTTGACACACTTTGTCTCACTGCTCTGACATGATCGCTCTCACCTCTCTGACACTGTGGCTTTGCTGGGGGTAAGCTGGTAGCGGTGGATCTGGGTTTGCTGGAGGCAAGCTGGTATCGGTGGATCAAGCTTCGCTGCTTGGGGAGAAACTAGCTTCCGTGGTAGCAGTGAATCTGCCTTCACTAGGAGGAAGCTGGTAGCAGTGGAATGATCCCTCTCACTTCTCTGACAATCTGGCTTCGCTGGCAGCAAGCTGTTAGCGGTGGATCTGGCTTTGCTGGTAGCAGTAGATCTGGCATCGCTGGGAGCAGGGGATCTGGCTTCGCCGGTAGTAGTGGATCTGGCTTCGCTGGAGCAAGCTGGTAGCGGTGGAATTCTCAGTCTCAGCTCTCTGACAATCTGGCTTCGCTGGGAGCAAGCTGGTAGGGGTGGATCTGGCTTCGCAGGTAGGGGTGAAACCAACTTCGCAGGTAGCAGTGGATCTGGCTTTAAAGGTAGGGGTGAAACTGGCTTCTTTGCGAGCAAGCTGGTAGTGGTGGATGTGGCTTCGCTGTTAGGTGTGAAACTTGCCTCGCTGGTAGCAGTGGATCTGGCTTCGAAGGTCGGGGTGAAACTGGATTCTCTGGGAGCAAGCTGGTAGCGGTGGATCTGGCTTCGCTGGTAGGGGTGAAACTAGCTTCGCTGGTAGCAGTGGATCTGGCTTTGATGGTAGGGGTAAAACTGGCTTCGCTGGGAGCAAGCTGTTAGCGGTGGATCTGGTTTCGCTGGTAGGGGTAAACTTGCTTCGATGGTAGCAGTGGATCTAGCTTCGACGGTAGGGGTGAAACTGGCATTTGCTGGAAGCAAGCTGTTGGCAGTGGATCGGGTTTTCCTGGTAGCAGTGAAAGTGGCTTTACTGGGAGCATGCTAGTAGTGGTGGATCGGGCTTCGCTGGTCGGGGTGAAAGTGGCTTTCTTTGATGCTCAATGGTTGTGGTAAATCGGACCTCGCTGGTAGGGGGGTGTTACATCAACTTCCTAGAAGAATAATCGAAAAGTGAAATATCCGATGCTGCAGATTGTAATGGTGGTGATGGTGATGGTGGGGGAGATGATGATTGAAAAAAGGGGGTTAATTGAATGCATGCAGTATGAGTAATTTGCTTCATTCTGCAATTCGATATTATATATGGTAACACTCACATAACATTCTCAGAACTCCTCTCTACTTGCCATTGTACATGGTAGGGAGTCATTATCTATACCAAGCAACCTTGATACATGGGTAATAGGGATAATATATGTCGGTTACATTTGCACCAAAGGTTTTCACATTGCTTACACAGCATATTGCTCCTCTTTCTTCTGCAGTGAGCTTCTTTTTACATTATAATCTGCGCAATGCTACTAAGGCTCGGACACTTTCTGCTTTCAAGTCGCTCTTGTGTTCATTCGCTTGATGACATCGTCATGTCAAACGTGTTGTTGATTTGCTGTGTTTGATAGTGGGAAGTGACGAAAAGTTCATTTTCGGAACATTGTCCATTGCATCTTGTATTTACTTTGTTGTTGAGCGAGGTGTTTGATGTTGCAAAATATGGACCACATGGAGCAAGCTGCATCTTTCATGTCAAAGTATATGAAGACAGTAAAAAGGCTGCCAAAACACCATCAACTATATACATTGCCACATTGAATGATGACATATTGTTGATACGCCCATGGCTATATAAGCATCAATGGAGTGTCAACAATTGTTTGTCTTACACCAAGGGTAATCAGAGGGATGATTGGCTGTGGCCACTTGTAGATGAGGTACTGGCTGGTGTTATGGGCGAAAGACAGAGCAACATGCTCCCTGCCCCATTCTGAAAATGAGTGTCCACAGAGTGTCAACAAACTTTGGTCTCAGAAGTCAGGAAATTCGCAAGTGATTTGGTCGTTGCTATATATAATCAAACTATTTGGTGCCTGTATATGAAACTGAGACAGTGACCCACTCCCTGCCCCATGATGATAATGGGCAACAACACAGTGCCAATAATTGTTGTCCCTTCATCATTGGTAATCAAAGCGCGATGTGTCAGTAATTTTCTATATACGATGTTTGGACTGTTTTGGTAGGCTAAAACACTACTGAACTCATAATTGCGGCATTGTAAATGAAATTGGTTGTTACTGTCTGGGAGGCTGCCACCAGAATGTCTCTTGCTTAACTACCTAAGGTGCCTGGCAAGTCCTCTTGAACTGAGGACTGCAATCAAGCCCCACTGAGATTACTCAAGATGTGAGCACTAAAATTGTTGACGCTCGGTTGACGCTCATTCTCAACATGGGGCAGGCAACTTGGCGCTTTCTCGTGTGCATATAAAGGCAGCTAATTCCTGCTTTATGACTATCTGTAACCAATACGCACTCATGTTACCCAATATACAAGACCAACAATCGTTGATGCTCAGTTCATGCTCCTTTGTAGAATGGGGCAGGGAGCATGTTGCTCGATTGTTCAATTATAAAGGCAGCCAAAACATCCAAAAAATACAATGACATACCATCCTTTATATTTTGCGATTAACAGTAGGCTATCTGAATGCATCCATATGTAGAATATCAAATATGTGGGGACGGATTTGAGTGCGGTCATCATGTGGGTTGGTTTAGGGTTGTGCGCGGCGGAGCCGCATGCACTTTAGTTCTTGTGTACGTGTCAATTAGACTTAGCGAGAGGCAGTGAGTTTAGGTCAAAAGGGAGATTCAGGACACCGGACACCGTACAACAGGTTATGAGCCCAGGCACTTTGCTGATTTGACAAACTTGACTCAAATTGCGGCACCACCGACACGGTCTCGGAGCAGTTCAGACAGAGAGACTCGTCCCGTGTACAGACGACAAGATGGCCGAATCAACAGCGATCTCGATTAAGAAGTTTGATGGTACGGACTACAAGAGCTAGAGTTTGGAAGTTGAAATACTCTTCGAGCAGAAGCAGGTTCTCGGCATTGTCGACGGTACACAGGAAGCACCAGATGCGAAGAATGCGAAAGACGTGACTGAGTTTAAGGCATGGAAGAAGCAGCACGGAATCGCGCGGTCGATCATTCTCCTCGCGATGGAGAGGTCTTTGTAGCAGCAGTATGGCGTTCAGAAAGACGCAAAGGCGCTGTGGAATCAGCTGAAGGAGGACTACAAGTCAAAGGTGAAGCTGAATGTTTGGGCTTTGCGCGACGAGATGTCAGCGCTGAAGCTGAGGAATTGCGAGAATGTACAGGAGTACGCATCGAAGATCCAGGGGTATATGAATGACTTCAACCTCTGTCCGGAGAGTTTGACCAGTACGATGCCACAGAGCAAGCACAGCTACTACATGATGCAGGGTATACCAAAGGATGATGATCGGAGGTTTTTCACCCAGTTGATGTACGACAAAATCGACACCCTGGCCGACAAACCGGAGGAGATTGTTACGAAGATGAAAGCCCACGAAGCGGGATTACAGAAGGACGACAATTCGGAGGTGACAGCCATGTTCTCAAAGTTGTGGAAGAAGAGCGAGAAGCGGAATTCAAAGACTCAGAAGTCTTGGAAGTCCCGTGGTAGCCATAGTGAGAGCGATGGTAGTAGTTCGGAGAGTGAGAATCATAGCCGCAGGCATACTCAGAAATGCTACAGATGCCATAAGGTGCGGCATATTGCACGGTATTGTCCAAGGGTTGTAGTGGTGGAGAGCGCAGCACCGACAGAGACTGCGGCCACCGCAGCGACGACGACGACATCAATTGAGAACTATTGGATGACAGTCACTGGCAGATCCCCTGAGAAGGAGGGCTGGTACTTGGATTGTGCCACGACTTCTCACGTTTGCGGAGATTGGCGAAAGTTCGAACGGTACACAGAGTATACCAAAAGAGATGGGCGGGAGATTTGCGACTTTGCGGGAACGGTAGTGGGCAAGGCCATCAGGAACGTAAATGTTCGATTGAGGTTTCGACTGCCTGGAGGCCGCCACCGCATACACGAAGTAGTGGTGAGAAATGTCTTGCATGTGGAAGGAGCACACAACCCACTCTCCCAATTGCAGCATATGGATCGGGCATTGCGGATTGTCCCAGTCAATGGCTACGGAATCATGATATACGATAAATCGCCGGTAGATAGTGCTCGAGGTCAAGGTCGAGGTTGAGGAATCCTTCTGGACGTGGCACACCAGATTGGAGGGTTATTCCGGCTGGATGCGAAGATTACAGGAAAGAGATATCGAACGAGAGGATAGGAGCTCCAGGCATGGTTGATTGTTTGGGAGGAGCTCCAGGCAAGGTTGATTGTTTGGGAGGAGCTGCAGGAAACGCTCTATCTTCATTTTCTTTGTGGATTAGTCTTACGGTTGTGATACCGCCCTGGAGGAGTGTGGGGACGGATTTGAATGCGGTCATCACGTGGGTTGGTTTAGGGTTGGGTGCACGGAGCCGCATGCACTTTAGTTCTTGTGTACGTGTCAATTAGACTTAGTGAGAGTCAGTGAGTTTAGGTCAATAGAGAGTTTCAGGACACCGGACACCTTACAACAAAATAAACCACAATCGGAGATTGGAACCGGCAGGTCTAGCCACACCTGGCAATTCCCATGCGTTTACAGGAATGTGTCCACATTTGGACCGTGAAGAAGTACCGGGGCGGGAGGTTGGACAGCTCTGGAATTGAACCGAATTGTTTTCCGAGACCAGTTTAAGCTTACCCAGATCCGTTTCTTACACTAGCTGCAGCTTGAACATAAGAATCTCAATAGATATATTCTGCTCTGGTACTCCACACACTGGCCAGCATCTCCCACTCACCCATATACTGAACTTACTCGATACGGTCAAATCTGTGAATGCTTTGAATGACGACTTAACTGGATACTGACTAAATGTATGTTTGGGCCACCAATGCATGTATTTGAAAAATGATTAGGTCATGCAATTTCAATCAACAGGGAGGATCAATGAGAGATTTTCTTGAAAGCTCATGTTAAGACAAGTTTCTTGTTATTGTTTATTAGTACTGTATTCACTCTTATTAGAGAATAATAGAACCTAAATACCCCCTGCACCTTCAGGTAAGCTGGCTAGATGGCAGATCTCCCCCCCCTACACCCTTCATCCCTGCTGGCAATTGAATTTTGAAAGTTAAAAGGAATGATACCTTCAAAGATTGCAATTTACTATCCCAATTGTGCATGATTGCAATTGTCTGCGACTGAGTTCGGCCATATCCATTTGAACTCTAGCACACCTCAATTCCCAGAACAGCATCAATTCAATCATCATTTCTCCACCAGCTGAGAGATAATATCTCAATAGATACTCATATGATTGTAGCATAATGCATTCAGCACCATTGTGGTTAATAGCTATCAACCTCCAAATTAATTTTATGTCAAAATTATAAAGCTGAGACTTACATGAAATATGTGATTAAATGGTGTGAAACTTACTAGATGTTAGCCAGAAAAATCAAAATGTGAGGGAGTACATATGACCCAATAGTTATCAATCTTGGCATCGGTGAGTAACTGAAGTATCAAGATTACACCTGGTTTATCATACTGTACCATTTTTTTGCTGCATCTGTATCTCCTGTTTGCATACCATATTCTCCTTCCCCTCCATTGACTGCCACATTGATGTAAAGGATATTTTGCAGACACAGCCCAGATAAATGTATGAAACAGAAGTGATGCTTACACTATTGCCATATTGACTGGTAACTTAGCAACACATTCCCAATGCAATGGAATTTTGTAATAATGGATGTATCCTTGTGGCAGACATACCATAAATGGAAATTCAAATTTCTCCTTGATCTATAACCAACTCAATACAAACCCTTCCAAACAATGCATCACTGTCAAGATCCCTGATCTATCGAGTTCTGCAGATTCTCAGTTCTCCACCCATCCTATACCTTCCAGTCATCTCGAATGCTCCAACTTTCACGCATAATTACTACTTATAGACAGTCATGCACAGGGGCACATGATATCATTCAGATACTCTACATTCTGTTTGGGCAGCACCATGCATTAGTTAAGATCTGAAGTGGTCTTCCAACACATTAGATTCTATTCTGGGTACATTGGCCTTAGCCAACCTCCAATTCTTGAATCCATATTGAGTATTGTTGATAGGAGTTGCTAGCATTCCAGTATTGGATATTCATCTATTCTGTCAGCTTCAATTCTATCTATATTGGCCTTAGCCCACCTTCAAAATGGGTATCCACATTGAGTATTGTTGATACGACAAGCTAGTATTGAGGTATTACAAATTTATTTATTCCTGTGTATTTGACGGGTACTTCATTTATTTTGGTGCATTCAACAACATCCACAATCTCAACAGCAGCTTGCTAGCCTTGATATCACTATCAACCACCCACATGATTCCCCCTAAACTCTTCTATGCAGGTGTCTAATTGCATCCTCCTAGACTGATTTCAACATTTCGCACAGTGTTTCCTGTTACTCTACTGCACATAATCTTCAATTTACCACTGATACACTCCCCCTTACATTTACCAACTCTCTATCTACATCTCAGCGAATTGAGCCCATTCCCAGCCAGATGAGAAATCACTATTTATTAAACAATCAAGAAGCACATCTTGACTGTGCACTTGCATTCAACACAGCCACCAACCATCTATTGTCCATCAAATGTTGGCAGTTCAATTTTCTGCCTTTCTGAATTGTATTGGGGATGGCTAATGTCTCCAATTTCATAAAAAAAAGGTATTATTATTTTGATTACAAGATTGGTAATGAACAAAGTCAGGATATCGAATAGTACACAGTATCATCCAACATTGAAGATGACAGTTTGAATCACCAATATCTTGTCCTACTTCTCAACCAGGTGTGCCACAACTAGTTAGTACAAACTGCGAGTGTTCCACTGCTAAAGCTATGATGCCTGGCCCATACTGTTATTGCATGCTCTCCACATCCAAATTCCTGAAATCTACCTGAGCAATGGCACTGCAAGTGCCCAAATGGCAACAGTCAGCCCTCCTCACCAAAATATCTAAGTATACCCATACACCATCTGCCCAGGAACTGCCAGTATGCAAGTCTAGTGGAGATTAGAATGCTCTGCAACCCAAGGCCAGTTGAGATCAGAACATTCCCCAATACCAAACGGCAACATTTGAGATAGTGCCAAGCTTCTTGCATGCAATTGTACTCACCACAACTTGTTGGCCAATTATATCCAATGATGAGTACTGGATGGCTGAAGAAGCTTGCAAAGTAGCCATTGGAGCTCATGACCATCAGTGGGCATTAGCAGGTGCTCCAGTAAGTACACCATCTTGGTGTCAAATGCCCTGTAGTCCATCTGTTTAAATAGCTCCGCAAACATGATAAGCAATAAGTCTTTGATTCTTGGAAATGCTCCTCTATCAGATTTTCAATATAGACTATGCAGTTATATATGCATAGTATAAGCGCAACATTAGTACCATTTGAACATGGTTGGCACATCGTGCATGTCATACTATTGTGTGTGCCTACCAGTTGCATTTGCACTCTCAGACTGAACTTCAGATCACAGCAAAGAAGCTTGTATTTGATGATGCTGATGACTCCAAGGTCGTGGATGATAACAAATTGTAGTTCAGCTGAAAGGAAGTGCTTGATCCAATTTACTGGTAATTTTCCTTCACCACCAATAGTTTGGGGTGCCAGTCTACTACATCCCATTATTTCCAACCACACACTCTATACACTCTAGTGCTGGTGGCTGCAGCTATTTATTGTGCACAATGAAAATTTGCCAGTGGATAAATAACTACAGTTCTGTTTTGTCAAGATGAATATTGAGGAACATTATGCCCATCTGCTGGGATAAATAATACTCCGAAAGCCACTTCAGTCATCAATTAGACATGTGTGGACCGGTTAATACCTCCTCTGTGGGGCAACACTGTTTCCATGGGCACTTTTCATTTGCCGTTGGCCCAACTCTGCCAAGAATGACACTCATCCATTTCATTCTGGGGTCAATTCCTGCACTTTCTGCCCTCCTCCACTGTGATCGACACTATGCCATCCCCTCTGCCTAAATTTGGGCTCTGGTATTTCATTCCATGCTCTGCACTCCCCTTTCTGCCCTCCTCAGCATGGGATTGGAGATCATCATTTCCCACCAACACTTCTCAATCTGCAATGTTGCATCTACTATGCATTTCACACTCTTTACCCCCCCACCCTGTTCAGTGCTTCTCTGCTGGAATAGCACTCCTCAATGCTCATCAGTGTTCCTCTTCCTGCATTGATGCTCCTCGAGATCAATCTGCACCCCTTGTCCCCCACATCCAGTGCTTTCAATCTCTGTGAAACTCCTCAACTGGGATTTGGTGGTGGTCTGATTCATTCAGTACTACTTGGCCCCCCTTTAGGCTCTTCTATTGAAATATGGCCTCTGCTCAATCCCTGTCCACTTTCCTCTCCATCGATTTGGTGCTCTTTCTTTTCATTCCCCGCTCCTCCACCACCTTCCCTATACTCCCCATTGTCATCCAGTACTCACTATCTGGCGCTCGTCAAGTCCTGGTAGTTTCTTGGGTTCTTCATCCAAATATGTCATACTGCCTTTCATACCCCCATTTATATTTTCAGCTAGCTAGAATCTCAGTACACCATACTTAGATATCAAAAATTAACCAATATGAGATTGGAATTCAACATCATCCACTAGTCAGGTACCGATAATCAGGGCTTAGGAAAATTGCCTCCAGAATCTTTGTGGCTGTTATGAATTGTACGTTTCTGCTATTATTAGCCATAATGAGTTGGGGAATATAGTGGGTTTCATGACACAAGATCTAATTGGAATCATTTGATCACTCAGTCAGTTTCCTGTTTCAGTAATCCTGTGGTTATATTTGTACAACTTGAATATTATTTTCGTTTGTTACTGATGCATGGCAACAAATGCAGCATTGAGGAAGATATTAGCAAGAGTGATTCAGAAGTGCTGATGAAGAATAAGCCAAACATTGTATTCACAATTGAGGGAAATCAATTGAATCTGTACATACTGAGAGTGTAAGATAATACTGGCAGACTATCTTATATATCTCGTTAGGAAGGCAAGAATCTCGCAGAGTTTGTTTCTGAATCCTACATTGGTTCAGCAATACACCCTGGCGTCCCAGAAGTTCCCTCTGGTGCCCTGACATATTCTCAAACATATTATAATTACTGCTTCTGTACTCCAGTACCAGCCATCAGGGATCCAATTTGCTCCAAAGGCCAACCGGAATGCCCTCCTAGGGTCTAATACTCTCCTGACATTGATGCTGCTATGTTTACACTCCACATCCTGTCAGACACTCATGCAGGCCCCCAGTGACTGAAATACATTTTGCGGATGTAATTCTCTATATGTGGCATATCCACTGAATATAAACTTATTTTCACAATATTTCATTTCATTGCAATGCTACAAAGTATGTCAGTTGTAGCCAAAGCTGAACGATAAGAATCTATTCCCTTCCATCGATTCATCTGCATTGAGTCTCCCGAATACAATTACAACTCTATTCCACTTACTGGATGCAGAGGAGAATTGGGGTATCGAAAAGAGCAATAAAGTGTACAGAAAAAATTGTGAAATTCAATGATGATTTAGGGGTAATTCTATCGATTCATACACTCATCAATGCCAAGATTGCTAAGAAATGGGCCATGAATGCTTACTCACATTAAGATTTTACATCTACTATCTTCTACATCAAACATTCTTGTCTCACATATGTATTCTTAGTATCACTACAATACAGTTTACAAAAAGTTAATAGTAGAGTTGAAAGCTATATATAATGATATGAATACATAGTGAGACATAATCACATAGCAAATGGAGAAATGATTGCAGGCTGTACCAGGGAGTTGAAGTACATCAAGATTTGAATAGTTATGCTGAATTCAATGCAATGGCTAGAATTGGTGGTTCCCCTAACACAGACTGTTAATAGAATACTTTGAATCTGGGTTGTTTGAAGTTGAGTATTCAAGAATCTGTCCAGTTGAACTTGCACGATTGAAATCAGTTTGTATGACCAATGTTCAACTATAGACATTGTTTGCCCGATGATATAGCCCGAATCCAGTTCTGTCTACAGAATATGTATTGCAAGTAATGGCCTCTTGGAGTTAGTGGGTTACCTGCTGTAAGTGGGAGTTTCCAGTCATCAGCTGAAGAGTTGAAAAGCTGAATCTGTTATTTGAGATTCACTTTTAAGCTCCACCTGCTGTGATTGAGCTTCAACATTCAGAAGCTACTTTAGCATTTCAAAGCATTGGTCCCAATGTACTACTTAGTCTATATCTCGTTCAGTGAACATACAAATAGGCCAAGGCTGATCATTTATGGTGTAGTATACAGTAGCTACCATCCACCAACAGATAGTTCACATGTGGTAAACGGTTCAAGCTAATTAGGCGATATTTTGCACATACTGCTGAATTACAAATTCATCGATTTGCGGAGGCCGAGTTGTTATTGCCACCTGCATGTAACCATGAATCGCGTTCTGTGTATGCTTCTTCCAATGAATAGAAGTCGAATATAGTATTGAAAGTTGATCCAATTCAAGATTTCAAGTACACAATCAATTAGATTGATGTGCATGAGTGGCTGATTTGCCACTCTAGAGCATGCTTGAGATGAATTGATACATCTAATATAAATTACATCTTGACAATGCCAGATTCATCCCAATGAAAGAATAATATACTTGGGAGGATTGCAGATCCATGGTGTATCTGAACATCAATCACTAGCCAAGACATTGCCAGCAGTGAAAAGCCCAGCTTTGCTATAAATAAACTTACCATGTTTTCTTATCCAACTCTCTGTGATGTGAATCTGAGGTGTACCTGAACCCCTCCCAGATGCAAGTGAAATCTGCAGAATTGCAAAAATAATGCAATCTGCATCATATACTCTAACCTAGATACTCAAACTTTCTGATACTGTCTTAGTTGCCAAATTGAATTGGAGAATATGCTGTACTCAATCTGTCATAATGAAATATGAGGTTGAAGTGGCATGCAGTATTCTGTAAAATACCGTCAAGTGATGAAATTAAGTGATTTTTATTTTTTAGTTGTTGAAATTTGAACCTGCTCTTAGGATTCTCGTGTCAATCATATTCATCAATGCAAAATGATTCGGAGCAATTCACTTTATGCGAATTTATAGTTAAATTACAGCGGAATATCATTTGATAAGACTAGTGTAGACCCTGACACTGTAGGAATGAGTATGACTTATATTTAGCATTGTGATAATGACAAATGCATTTCCACTGGAGGCTGTATCAGCCAATCAGTGCCAACAAAATATCTCAACCACTGCTGTTGTCCATTTGACTGGTATGCTCACAATATCACAAAAATAGTGCTGATCATTTGACTTCATCTGATATTAGACAATAATAATAATTAAAAATATCATGAAATTGCAGTTTAATTAATACACAGTTAAGAACCAATAGTTTCTACTTCAAAACATTCATTTACTATAGAATGACAGAAAGAAACGATGTAGTGATAAAGCAGGGTGTGCCTTAGAGATGATGTTTTTTTACAATTTGTCTCGGTTGAGAAAGTTACATTAGTTGAATAACTAAATAGGTATATGGTGACTTCACTGGCCCATTAGTTAAAGTTGATCATTGATGTGACTATACTGAAACTCAGCTCTCTGGCAGTGAATTTGTAAAGTTATCATTGAACTCGAGAATACTATAATACATCACCAAGGTTGTGATGTTCAGTTGTTTCAGTGAACCATACAGTACAGTCCTTTGAGCTACTTCACATAGTTGGAAGTGATCACTCACAGAGATACTATAGCCACTGCAACACATGTTCAGCAACCATATACCTGAAGCCGTATTTCACCCTAGCTGGGCAATTTGATCCAAATGCCTCGCAATGCAAATGTAATGCCTAGAACATCTGTGTTATTAGTGGATCATTTGCTGTAGTACCATTTCAGCCTGTTCCTCCAACTTTGAGTAAAGTTACCAATACAGAGGACACTGGACATCCCTAGAATTTTTGCTGCATTTCTGTGCATTCATCATTGCCCATACCTGTATACATAGGGAATACATCCACATAATCTGCAATACACTTGGTCAGTAACCACTGCTAATGGCATTTCTACCTAGGAAGTGGACAACAGTGTACCACTGCTGTGCAGAAGGTGTTCCAGGGAGTGCATTGGCATTTCTCAATGGTTTGTGGAGAAAAATAATACTTGAGGCTGCATCTTAATTGGGTTCAGAATGCTCCTCAGCTGTGTGGACTGAAATTTGGGGACATGCCTCTTTCTGTCATCTGAGAATCCGGGAATCCAACCCAGTACCATCCAGCAGTTTAGCATACCAGTGTCCTGAAACCTCCTTACAATGCTTGTTGTCTCCCACCACTACAGAAAAATATACTGCCCACTATGTATGTGTAAGGGCACATATGCCTACACTTGACTGCAGACATATAATATAGTCATAAGGTTACACATGAGAGCGAGTAAGTATACATGGAGAGAATAGTGGTACGATATTCGATACCGAGATAAGTGTCGGAGTGGCAACCTATATAAAATGGTGTTTACCCAGTCTCGGGTCATGTATGGCCGCTACATTATCCCCCTCTTTAGCCGCAGACTATCTGGACTGCCAAAGCCAGTATAAAAGAGAAAAAAAGGAAAGGGAAACAAAGAATGAAACAATGACTCTACATACGCAATTGTATGAACCCATAAGTCCCACATCCGATTTGTACAGCTCAGTGGCGAACTTTCAGCGGATTCTGCCCACAGGGAAACATCCCCTCCATTGGTAGGGGATAAATCCCATGCCCACGCCATTTATACCTGGCAGAAATCCAAACAAACGAGAAGAGAACGAAATGAAGAAATATGGTACAATGAAATGTCCAAACTGTTTCCGTGTCCTCCATACCTCCACCCCCAGACTCTATACCTCACCTCGCATGGCCGATCAGGACTCCCTTGGTGAAACTGGTTGACCAGATCACTGGTGTTTCCAAGCTGCTCCGTCAGTTCCCAGCTTGTGCATATGCAGTTTCAACTGTCCTATTGGATGAGATAATGCAGCTTCAAATAGCACCACCTACAGTTGGGTATGTGGTCGACTTCCCATTCCACTGTTTCCTCGACTATCACTGGGTGTGGTTCTGAAGTTGGATGACATCTGACTGACAGTGTATAATGATCAAGAAGCGACACATGGAAAACATTGTGGTTCGATAGTGTATTTGGCAAGACAAATTTGTATGCATGGTGAATTTATGATCTTAGTTACTGTATGTCATCCTGTGCATGTGTAATCGAGCTTCTGTGAAGGCCTAGATGTTTTCAAGTGCCTGGTTGATAACCATACTTTGTCCCCAACCGCAAAGGTCATCTCTTTCCCGCTGGTGTACTTATTTTGTCACTCCTGATCCTGGAGTATGTTTTCTGGGAGTATTCGGTGAGTCTCTTCCAGACCTGCCATCCACGAGTCTGCCTGCACCTGTGATCTGAAACTGGGGTCCTTGGCAGGCTTAAATTGCATCGTACAATGGTAATTGTTATTCACCCACAAGGGTGTCATCAATGTGGAAAGGTGGATGGAATGGTTGTACTCAAAGTCTGCCAGCGGTAACAATTCGACCCAGTTGTCTTGCTCATAGTTGCAAATTGCTTAGAGGTAATGCTCCATTGTTTGGTTCTGGCACTTGGTGAGAAAATTGCTCTGCAGATGGAAAGCTGTCGAGAGTCTGTGATTGATACTGAGGTGTGAACAAACTCCGCCTCAAAATCGACTGCTATACTCTGTGCGGCAATCGGTGGTGATATTGTCTGGCATACCGCATTTGTAGATCACATGTTTCAAAAACATTTGTTCTAGCACTGGGGAGTCAATGTCCTTTCTGCAGGTGAGGTAAGTAAACATTGCAGTGAAACAGTCGACAATTAACACGATCCCGGTGCTTCCCACTGCAATTGACTGTGGTAAGTGGGTAACGAAATCAATGGTAAGTCCCTCCCCGGGATGAGACGGCAGTGACAGTTGCATGTTCAGTCCATAGTGTGTGTGATGAGGAGGTTTGATTCGGTGCCACAACTTCCAGCCAGCAACACACTTACCTCTCTCTGACTACATCACAGGCCAAAACAAATCTCGACATATGAGCTTGGCAGTCTTCAGGACTCCTCGGTGACCGGATTCAGGATTGTTGTGGAAACGGCTGGTCACTTTACTGTGGAGTGCGTCAGACATGTATATTCTTTTCTCATAGGTCAAAGCTTCGGCTATTGATTTCCATTGACTTTCATCTCCAATCCACACATCAACCACGATTGGTTATATTTCGGTGAATAAACAGTCTGTCACCTGTGCTGCCGTGATTGGTGCTAGCAACCAGTCTGGGTAACGCACCAGCGGTCCGGGTTTAGCCTGGGAAAGCAGTTCGGTTAGGTTTCAGAGCTTTCCAAGAATCCTGACTGCGCTGTCGTGGCCGGGTCGTTACCCTGACCAGACAGAAATGAGTGGTTTTTTGGCCAGGTTCATCATACAGCAGCGCCTCGTTTTCACAATCTTTGAACTTTGCCTCCAATATTCTGACTTGGTGAAAATGTACAACCAGCCAACAAACCGTGGATTCGGTGCAATTGAGTTTTTTGATGGGGTACAACCTGTTCCAATGGTTCCAGTTCAGTTCCAACCCAGACCCAGAACGAGACCGCTAATTGGGAACCGTTAGGAACACGAGCCGTGATTGCTGGTAGAATGTCACTATATGATTCGGTATCGGTGGTCACTGCTAATGTGGCCAAGAGCATTGCCAACTTATTCTGATAGCCAATCTCATTATCGGGTCTTCTCGATGGTTCATCTGCTGGGTTCATGTTGCATTGCAGGTGTTCCATAACGAAAGTTTTCAAAGAGCAGATCTCCACACATCAGACCTGCCACTGTGAGAGTACTATTGACTTTAGTAAATTTTGGAGGTTCTTGTGGTCGCCTTGTATCAGGAGCTTATCATTCGCTCACTCGAGGAAGTGACACCACTGCTTCACAGTCTCCCCGATGCCCAAGAGCTCCCGGTCATAGGTGACGTAGTTCCGTTTGGCACCTAAGCATTTTTAAACATTGAAGTTGACCATTCTGAAAATTCCGAAACCTTCATACTTATTGAGAATGCTGGCTATGGTGAAACCGCTTGCATCCATCTGCAAAATACTTATCTCAGCCAGTTCAAAATGTGTGAGGAAGGGTACACCAGTGAAGGCACTTTTAACATCCGGAATACGACTTTGGCATCCACAGTCCATTCCAATTTGACTATTTTTGATCTCCTTCAATTCTCTACTTACTTCAGTAGGTCTGATATCGGCAGTGTTACCTTTCCATATTTCCTGATGAACCACCAGTAGAAGTTTGTGAATCCAAGAAGTACCTGTATGTCCCAAACGGATTCCCGGGTTCGCCAGTCTTCAATCTTTAGTATCGAGTCCGAGTCAATGGCAATCCCATCGGGGATAATCACAAATCTGAGAATGCTAGCCTCTGAGACCCTAAAATGACCCTTTTTGGTTGTGCTGTAAAGACCAAATTCATGTAGTTGTTTGGGCACTGTTCGTACCTTCTCTTTTTGCCCCTCCTCATTGGTCGAGAATATCAGTATCTCATCAAGGTACGACAGAGTGATGTCGCAAATGAAAGGCCGTAAGCAGTTATTGATACAAGCTTGGAAAGTTCTTTGTGTTTTTGTCAACCTGAAAGGCATGTCTCGGTGTTTGAACTCCCCATACAGAGTGCCAAATGCAGTTTTGTACTCGTCGGCTTCCATGATTCGGAAGAGGTGATTGGCATTCCTGAAGTCCAGTTTCATGAAGATCCTGGCACCATGCAACCTGTTGAATATATCAGTGATCAATGGGAGTTGGTATTGGTACTTTAAAATGGCTTTATTGAGAGCTCAGTAGTGTACACAGTGCCGCAGGCTGCTGTCACTCATCTTTGAAAACAAGATACGTGCTGCCGCATGGAATCATAACTGCTGAATGAATCCATTGGCTAGGATTGATTCAATGAAGGCCTTGAGGGTATTCAACTCGACTTCCGAATGGTTGTAGATTTGCCCCTAAGGTACAATAGAGCCTGGTTCCAGATTGGGTGAGTGGTTAATTGGTCGGTGCAGTGCGAGAGTCTCGGCAATATCTTTCTGGAACGTGTCCACATAGTCCCTGTATCCCACGGGGATAGAACCTCCATCATCAGTTGTTACAGTACCTGTTCCAGTAGCTGTGCACAAGCCTCTATCCCCGACTAGGGATTTGGGAAGATAACGGGAATGGAAAACCAGAGTCCTGCGGATCAAGCGGTTCACCCATGAACAAGTCAATCCCCACTCTTCCGAAAACCTCCCAGCATGACTCGGCACGCTTGTAGCAGTGATTCCAGTATTCATGAGTGAAGTTCCTCTCCTGCTGTAAGTACTGCCACCGCTCCCTCCTTGCTCACCCAGCCTTTTGGGTTCAAAGTCTTAATCTCACCTGGAATTTTCAAAGTTGTGACCTTCATAGTCGCTCGCAGCAGTCCACTGCATTCCCCAATTCGTAGGGTGAATGTCTCGACAGTCTCATCACTAGCTAATTGATCATTGAATGAGATTACTTCCAGTATTTCAATATCTGGAGTAGGACTGACCTCACTGCTCTCCCTTGCATTTCCATCAGGATCCACATGGATCTCCAAAGTTGAGTCCATTGTCAGCATACTCCCGGCAATGTCTGGTAGCTGTACATTAGTTGATTCACCATCCCGACCTTTATACCACTGTACTATCATACCGGATCTGCTCGCCTCCCCTTCGCTGCTTGTTGTTGTTAATGACGTTCAGCGACCAGAAACCCAGTTTATTTCCAGCTTGTGTGTTTTGCACCATGCTGATCCTAGTACTCGATCGTATGCCCTCATTCGGACGACCAGCACATCCAGTTTGTGGGCAGGGGATCAACAACCGATATATTGGAACGCCATCTCCATTTTGCGGCTCTCCCTCACCTGCATGATCACCTGATCATTTAGGCTGCTAGTTGTGATGTGCGCTACTTTGTGGGGAAGTCGAAGTGTATTGCAATGCAGTGGAGACATGAAGATGCTTGTAGCGCTGCAGTCGATGAGTGCTTGTATTCGTTGCAATTCTCCATGTTAATCTTGTAGCTGGACGTTGTAGATAATGTGCGACTAATCCGGCATTGCTGACAGACCCTAATAATTACATGGTATCAGAGCTTTGGGGCTCGCTAAGACAACCCTCGGCCTGAATGAAATCGGAAGCAGTTCAATTTCGTCTCAAGTGGTCAGCAACATCCTGATTCCGAATGACTGCAATCCAAGCTCTGATTCGTTCATACTCTCCTGCTGAGCTTGATACTGAGAGTGGTAAGCTAGATTTTTGGATGCTGACTGTCCAATAAGCATTGGGATTTTCTCTGTTTTCCATCTCCTTGAAGCGCAAGGTTGTCGGGGAAGTTGGCACATGTACAGTTTGTGCACCTGAATGTTTTATGTTTGGGTGACCTACAGCATATTCATTTTCCTTCTGACTTCCGAATTTCATAGGGCTTCGGTGACGCTGAGTGCATGGAATTCTGTTTATCATCCTTGTCCAACTTTGACTTGTCGAGCTACGGTGGTTTGGCCAGCTCAAATATGGATGCTCGGAAGTTGCATTTCTTGCTGCCTTATTAACATGATTCTCCTGACTGCTTTTGCTATTGATGTGGCCGCTGCTGTTGGGGCTTTTTGCATCTCTAACTTTACTTCTGAAATGCTGGCTTGGTCAAAAACCTCTTCCATGCTGTCGAATTTTCCATCCTTTGGGGTCAACAGCATGATTTCAGATTTAGGTCCTATTCGTAGTCCGCTCCAAGCGAATTGGTATCAGATCTTGTTATACTGCGGATGCCATTCCACTGCTCTCCAATTTGGTTCGATTCGATGGGTGTAGACTCTCACCAGTTTATTTGTTTCTTGGTGGAAGTTGGTCATATACATTATCACTCTGTTGAGTTTTCAGTCTATGTCCCTATATATCTTTTGCATTTTTTCCAAGAAGGCACTAAAGTCTTCCAAACGGGGATCTGAGTCTCTCCATACATCTCGAAGCCACTCCACCAAATCAGTCATCTGTGTCTGTCTCTGTTCCGGGTCCGGGTGATTGTTCCATGTGGTGAGAAACCTTGATACATATCTAACTATGTCAGAATCGCCATGTGGGAATTAGTACACGTGGAATGGGAAGGTAGATCAGAACGTGGCGAGGAAGTCATCAAGCACTGTTGGTTCACTGCATTACTGTCCTGGATGGATCATATCGAACATTTTCGTGTTGGTTGGTTCTGGTCAAATTGACTTTCTGCGGTATTCCCAGTTGGCCTCCATCAGTTTGGCATTTTGCATGCATTGTTTGGTATTCTATTGGATGGTGTTGTTGCGCATTTCTCATTCTTCCTCCATCATCATTTGCATAGATGCAATATTAGATTGTGTGGTGGGCTCCGGCTCGCTCGGGTTGTCACCCAGAATGTCACTCCGGTTGTGGCATGGGTTATTACTCAGGTCATCCTCCATGTCAGCAGTGTTTTCTTGATCGTCGTGATCATTCGTCTCGAGGATCTTATTCTCAGGAGGTACGGAGGCTCATCTGGTCAGAATAGAGGTTACTCAGCTGAGATGAAATGGTGGCTTTTCCATACTCAAACATATGATAACGAGGCGCAATTAGCCTGTGGTTGCATTATTAGGGGGCATAGTAAATGATTCGCGGGAGAATTGAAATGCAAGCAGTTCATTTCCTGTTGATAGTGTCGTTCTTTGACAATATGTGTAAAAGTGGTGTATCCTTGGGAGTGAAAGTTATCCGATAATTGAAAAATCCAATACAATGTAAGGGCACTTACACCACCGCATGACCTCAGATCTATGATATCTGACCATGGTTACACTCTAGAGTGAGCGAGTATATATGCAGAGTATAGTGGTAGAGATATTCGATACCGATCTAAGTGTCACAGCGGCTACCTATATACAATGGTGCTTACCTGCCCTTGGGTTATGTATTGCCATTACAGTATGAACTATTTATGGTAACAAATTACTTTGCAAAGTGTATCCTCCCACAAGAGCCTTGAGCTTTGCATAATCTCCCTTAGGCAAAGGAACATATCCAAGTTGTGCATTCCCTCAGAGAAGTGAATGAGTGGTTGTGCATTTGATATGTTCAATTCTGACCACCTGGTGATTGGCCAATACTTTGTGATGTGTACAATATGGTGGACCATATCCTTTTGAGCTTATTTAGACTCGAATGGGTTTCCATGCATAAACCTCTGGTCAGCAAAATACAGAGCCTCCATGGCATGCTTTTGCATTACTGTATCATCTTCTGCAGCTTCTGACTCACCTCAAAACAGTAATATGATCTTGAAATACCAGTCCACCAGTGAATGGAATCGCAGTGTAGCTGTGAATTTAAAGTTGAATCCAAATATCACTATAATCTCACTTATGCAATACGTAAAATTTGTCATATTGTATGAATGAGACTTATGAAATATTCCAATACTCCTTATGCAGTGTGACTGGTTGCTGCTGGTTGAGAGTGTGACTGTTGATGACAATTGATCAAATGAACTGATGTGGATAATCCATCAAATTTCAGACTGGTAAACACTGATGTTTAGATTCTCCTTAGTGCGATAAGCATTTTCTGCATTGAATCTTTTCACCAATTGGAAATGAGTCTCATATTGCCTTTGATTGATGATACTTCTGAATGATATTTGCATTCTGGGCATTCTGATGACAAGGATGTGGTCAGGGCCTGAGGTTAGCACAAAATGCCACAGAGGTAGAGCTGTCTGAATATTCGCATTGTGAAGACCTAAGGAATTTGTTCACTGTAACTGCTTCCACTCCCAAAGTTCAGCACTAGTACCAGTGGAGGTATTCTGTACTTAATTAACCTATTCGTCTACTGTATTCCCCACACAGTGTTCTGCAATTACCCAACAATAACCTTCTCAGTCAAAAATTTGCATATCACAGCGACTGGAACAGGGACTCTTGCCATTCCAAGGCCAATTTCATATACCACCAGCACTCTGTGCATATCCAAATTCCAAACACATATCCTCACATTACACCACATTGCCCAATACTGCTGCACTAGCTACCTGGCTCATGACATGTCTGAAATTGAAAACGTGGTGTATGGGACAAGACTAAGGTTTGATTTGCCACTCAGAGAGGTATTCATTAGCCTCACCACCTCATACAGACAGTCTTAATCCAACTCATTGTAAACTGAATTCAGCGCTGTGTAGAGAATGCAGAAGAGCAATTATGTAGATCGAGGACTATCTCACCAGCCTCCCCTTTGTTACAAACCCCGTTTGCACTGTGTTAACTTTCTTTATTCCCTGAATCCTATCTGATAGGTATTCTGAGAGTATCTCAGCATTTGGGGTCATACTCCAGTGCTGCTGAAAATCAATACAATGCTTGGTATTTTACTAACTAGCAAGTGTTGAAAAATCATTTATATGTGTGGAATATAATCAATTGATATCTTTCAATCCGAACTTGCATTAAAACAAGTGTCATTCCCACACCAACCATGTTTCTCACCCTTTACTCATATACACTCTGTAGAATCATCCAATGTCAATGTATTGGTATTAGCAGTTGGGCATATCCAGCCATCGCAAGGCTGGTGGTCATTCTGGTATAATTATATGTTTGGTACTATGCTTTTTCTTTCTAAGTATTCTCCTCTTGCTGAAAACAATATTTATATAATTATCTAGTTTCCACTTGAAAACACTTGAAACGCTACAGTTGTATCAAATCTGCTTGTATATAAGGTGATTTATCATTTTTTCAATTATGTATAAACTTATCAACTTGTAGTCTAATTCCTCCTGCTCCGAGATATACTCGATAATTGATGGCAACATTTGTTGCTTATTCAAACCTCCATTATATTTATACAATGCAAAGGGCTTCTCCCACAGCCTCACATCTTTGTATTATGAATAGATATTTTTGGGAAATATACCATATTGATTGCAGTTTGGCACCAAGAAAATTAGATGCATGAAAGATGTATTTGGCCACTCCCAGAGGTTACTAACTCACAGATTGCACAACTACAGTCCCTAATCTATTGCCAGTTGCTGGTTGCCTCCCTTTACCTGAGTTGTTCCCCCCCCGGATCTTGAGTGAAAATGTCTTTGACACCATCTGCACCCAGTGCTTCCAACTATGTTCAGCAAGGTAACCGTTTCCCACAGCATTCAGTACTCGAATGTCACCAAACAATCAGCAACTGACCTCGTCCGCAGCGGGGGTCCCTCATGTTGCTGTTTGAAATCATTCTTACTTTGGAACATGCCCGGATACTTGCTATCTTGATCTCCAGTCTGATTAACTTTCTTCGACTTGTGGAATACACTGCAGCTGGGGTGCTTCATTGTTTTTGCAAATTTCTTCAAGGAGAACTCCGTTTGCTTTAGGCTATTCAGTGTTTGCCCTTCAGCATACGGCATTGGCATCCTATCAGGTGCAGAAATCCTTGGGCAATGGTACGAAGTATGCAATCCCTGGGAAATCAGTTTGTTGCACATCTTTTGGCAGCTGGAATGCATTCATTGCGAGGCGTATGATAGGTCACCCAGCTGTACCAGGAGAAGTGTCAGGTAGTGAAGAGTCAAAAGATGGTGAATTGATGTGATTGCTTCCCAGAGAGGGGTGGTTAAACTTACAGTGCATATGGTAATAGCGGCCCCTGGTCTGAGAATAGTGCATGGGGGAACATTCGCATTCCGCCATTACCTCCTTGGCTGAGTGCATATCATTGCCACAGTCCCCCATCAGTCGAAATGACATAGTATTCTTTGGCACCTGGGTGGGAACTTGGAGTGAAGATGAATTGAGATTGGTAGCAAACTGACGAGAGCCTGAAATGGCTACTTTGATAAACAGAAACTATATTCATGTGGAAGATGAAAGTAATTTGTGTCCTTCCCAAATGTGCTGTCATTGCCAGTGGCCATTGGGGATATATTATCCCGTGGTTGCCAATTGTTGTCTGAGCACAATTGCAATATAATTAGGCCACCAAGTGGAGCCAAATTTACTAGCTTTGGTGGATATCAGGTTGTCAACATGCTCTGTGAACCAGATTGTGCAAGTAAACTAATAAAGATGTATGATGTAATGTAGAACAAATCAGTTGCCAGTAGTGTATATTGCAGGTAGCAGTAATCTTTGGCAGAATGTATGCCATGTCAGTTCTAATGTGTTGTGATTGACTGAGGTACTTCACTACCCCTTTGATCCATGAAACCCTGCAGAGAAAAAGAAATCTTACTTCCAACCATTCAGTCATACATTTTTATATCCTTGGAGGGATATAGTTGGATGTTGGATGGATGTGTACCCTCATTTAGTTCTAGGACTGTAAAGGCTACAGAAGGGATATAATATAATCTCTTCAGAAATTCAACAAAAACTATATCCAGTCTCAATGTCAGTACAACTAGGTACATTGCACAAAGATTGTATACATACAACCTGCTACTTCATTCAATTATAGGCTTCTGAGTCTGGCTGCAACTGTGATGGCTGCCAATTGTGTGTCTTGTCTGAACTTAATTTCACAACTCAAGATCTATACTTCAATCAAGGAGTGTTACTGAAGCAATCATTCTATCTGGGTATCAGTTCCCAATACTCAGTCCGCTGGTAGTCAGCTTCCTGTGAAACTGATCTATTGAATCCATTACAACAATCTTGCAATATTATAAACAGCTCCGAAGCCTAAGGTTAGGTCCAACTGTGAATGGAATCATTCATGGCCAACTGAGCTGAAAGCAACCCCCCTTGATGAACAACTATTTAATGTACAATGCAGTGATGACAACTGGAACTGTATCTTCTCAACAAAGTATTTTCCGCCGAAGATGTTAGTTATAATTTTAAGTGATGTGACAAATGTAATTAGGCTTTTGAGACAATTTGATCAAACAGTGACTGTGTTTTACCCCTCGCTCACAATTGGCAGGGTGTGAAGTGGCTGTGATGGTGATATGCTCAACTGAGCAAGTTCGCTTTCAAGCATTATCCCAGAGATTTGAATCACACCCAGAAGCATTCTCAACAGTTGGGGAACTACATGTACACAGAGTATTGTTTGATCATCGTCAACAATTGCCATAAGCAGCATATGTGCTTTGTCTGGAACATGACACTATTCGACAAAAAGCAACCAGAATCTCAGTACCAACTATACTATTCAATATCTAGAATTACAGGGCGATTAACCAATGGGAGTTTTTGACATGCAGGCTGGGATTGTCCCAACCTGTCAGAGATTGAGATCAGTAGATATACCTGAATGGCTAGTGACCAGCTGGTCTACAAAAGATGTTCCCAGTAAGAATATCTCTGGTGCACCGCCAGCTGCAAATACTTCTTGTCAATAGACTATAAACACCCTGAAACACAATCGGATATGGACCTCTGATGCAATCAAGACAGAGGCCGATGGGGAAGCAGTATGAGTGATCATTGCTGATGGGAAAGCATATGACACAGCAACTGGATTGTACAATAAGCATCGTAATGACTCAGAGGAATGGAATCCATGGCATCGATTCTGGTCTGCTAACTGCATTTAACATGCTAAATTATTGTTCCAGCAAACATACACTTGTATAGACACAAATCTGAGGAATGCACTGGTCAACCTAGTAATGGAAAGATTCCAACAATTCTGTACGCTACAAGTATTCATCTTTACAGGGGACTTCAAGCTCAGTAATGACAGTATAATGTATGATTTGTAATCTGTGTTTGGAACATCCTACTGCAGGAATATTTTCATCTTTGTATTGCGTCTGTTGGCATAGGACCCAGTTCAGATACACCACAATGTTGAACTAGTGCTCCTTGTGATTTCGGAATCTGGCTGCATATGCAGTAAGTTGAATACTGATGATGCCTGATGGAATGAGCATAATTAACTTTCTGCTGGAGCCGTAATTGTGGCAGTTATTTAAGCATCTTACATGACTTGTTCTTTCAATCTTCTTGTCACTTAGTTGGCCTGACAGCTGAAACTCAGATTCGGTATTATTTAAGAAAGTATTCACTTCATATCGAAACAGCACACCTGGTGAGTCTTTTGGATGTATACATGTCCACCCAAATGGGCCAATTACATGACGAAGGCACAGCAGAATGCAGTTCGAACCTGGTTGTACCAACTTGAATATTTTGATGTAACTGCAAACAGTTCCAAGTAGGATTCTGCTGATCAATTCAGAGAGAATGGTACCTTCTTTTGGCGAACTGGATTGGGGGAATTCCAGAGAATGACAAGAATGCTGAAGTCTCAAACAGTACCTGCCTGATGTGTGTAATTCCACAAAGCAACCGGATGGCGAATTGAACTTTTCAAGCACTCAATAATTGAACAACTCAGCACAGTCAGTGAGCCTGAGGAAAATGTGACTACTGATGTACTTTACACTATAGGTGTTCACCAAATTGACAGCCATGTCTGGCCATACCCAGTCTGCAATATCCATCAGCATCAGAAGCTTGATGAATCCCATCAGCTGCTGCTAAGTTTAGTTACGGTCATGTTGCACTGGCTGCTCACATACCTGAATGTTACTAATATTAAGTCTTACTCTGACATTGAATTTATGAATCAGCAAAAAACATTTCCGTCAGGGCGGCATGGCTGCATCAGTGTGGATGCCTTCCATCAGAGCCATCAGTGATACCCCGGTGGCGAATTACTCTGTGCCTGGTATCAATTGCATGTGTCGCATTCAATATTGGCCTCCAGTCGCAGTTTCACCATTTCTTCTTGCTCTGTCAGTATTCAACTTAAAACAAACACTCTGGTGTTGTGGCCAACTGTGACAATACATCGGAATCGGGACAGTGGGTACAAGCTTGCATCAGGATTGTAATGCGTTGGGTGACACTGCAAAAATCTCTCCTCACGTTCCTTCTACCTGCAGGCAAAATGCAATTCTCTTGCTACTCATTATACATATCATGCCAACTCGCCAGATCTATATGTCTATTGATTGTGAATTCCTCGTTCCTTCTGACTCCAGTCATACTACGAGTAGCTATCTTTCAAAATACATTCACGTAGCCAACAATGTATCCCACGCTGAAACCTTGCAAAGCAACGGCTGCCGGTGCTTTTCTCACTTGTAACAATTTCGAAACAGGATCCAAGTTACCCAAGTTTTGAGGTATTCTGGTGAGCGCCAGGGATAACCAGTACTCAACGAAAGCTCCATCCTCGGTTAGGAGCTTGATTTTGAATAGTCTTTGCATTTGCCACAGGAGACACCCATTCAGTGCACCATAACACCTCCCTGTGCATTGTATTAGCCAAACCTGGTTTCTGTCGATCCTCTCCACGGCAGCTCTGGCTTCCTGTGCATCGACACATCTGAGATATGTGTTCACCTTTTCAATACACAACTTGAACCTTAGTAGCATGGTAAATCCAGAGCTGCATTGTGTGTAGTTGTTCCTCCAATATATACGTCTTGTTATGACTCTTCCACTTGATGATCTCCAGCCAACCGCTGGATATTGCCACGCGGTGTGTTGGGCCTTGTATATTGTCGAGAAATGCTCTAAAGCCATTGATCTTAGCGTCAGGATGCTTTCCATCATGGCGGGTTTGGGGTCTCATGAATTCCTGCTTCGCATATGACTTGGAGCTGAAGGGTGCAGTCAGATCAGCACACAAGGGAGGACTTTGCTGGTGGCAGCACCATTCGTCCGATGCTGAGCGAGGGCTTCGATATTAAGCCCTCTGATTTAGAAGCAGAGTATGCCACGCTGATAGGTGATTACTGGTGGCATTTCGTTGAGATTGTAATTGGCGGCGTTCCAACCATCCGTGAAGTTGGTTTTATGTACTTCTTTATGTCTCTCAGCAGAATACTGTTGCAATGCTCAGTATTAATGAATCGGTTCTACCCAATGAAACATCAAGTGGATCTTTGGAAAGTTGAAGTCGGCATCTAACTCTTTGGAAATATATATCTTGTGGCTGATATACTCCCACCAGCCATTCATTTCACACCACTTCTTGGATGGCATCCAAGTTTTGGCATATGTTTCCTTGTCTGCCTTTCTCTTGTTCAAGAGTTCCGTTCTCAGGGGATTTGCTTTGGCCTTCGATCTTTTGCTGGCTCGCCTGAGTGAGAAAACATGTTTTAAAGAAGTGAAAACGAAGCATGGTGTCCTCCATGTAGCTCAATGTTTTATCATCATGAGATTTATATTGAGCATACATATGACTTCTTACAATGCCCAGGCACACTCAATTTGTGATTGAATATGGGATGCTGCGCAGGGCTTTTGTCTTGTAGAGCCAGGGTTACCACTCCAAGCAGTTACAGGCTCATTTCCTTCATCTACTTTACATTCCATTCAGCAACTTTCCCATATGACTTATTTTTTGGTGTGAGGTCATAGTAAGCAGGCACGGATAACCAGATTGCATTGTACTTGTTGACCTGTTTGTGCATCTTCATGAAGTGGAAAATCAACTTCTGGATGTGGCCAAGAATGCTGATCTGCATTGTATGGAGGAGGTCGGGCTTAGAGAGTTTAGTCACTATGGAGGGAATATGTCCAAACAAGTTGAATGCTCGGTGAACATTGTAAGACGACAGTTTGGCATTTGCTGCCTTGGAGTTGTCATCAGTGACGGTTCTATATAGGTTTTGATTCTGCTGAGGGGGTTGCTTGGCACGAGGGACAAAATCTCCAAGTTCGTTCCTTAGACACTCGCACCAAAAACAGACATGCTGCTCAAGATGATGTAGATTGCTATACTCTGGGCAATCTGCGAACAATGCTGCTAAAACTGGTTTGCGACGCCTGAAGTTGCCATCTGCACAGAGAACGTTGTAGTCCCCGCTCTCGGCACTGGGATTTTGTTTATGGGTAAGAGTCTGCAGTACCGGCTGGAGTACATCATTCAGCACCTCTCGGTTTGTTTACCGCTGCACATCCAGCCGCTTCTGAGGAATATGGCAGTTCTTGATTGGAATCCGGAGAAGAGTGACCATTATGATGGTATGCGTGGAGGGCATCTGGCGGATCTTCAAAGATAGATTGCCAATTGTCATATGTACAGGCCACTCTTTGTTGTTGCCAGCAAAAGTCGAGAGATGTGTTCGGTCAGACTTCAAGATCCAGGAAAACAGTGTATCCCCCACTCTGAGAATTGACTTAACGTCGATTAGCACGTTATTATCCTCAAGTATCTCTCCTTCCCTGTGTCTCTCACCTCCAGTGCACCATGTGCATATCAGTATAGAGGTGCTTCGGTGATTTATCACGGGTAATGCAACACTGATGGGCATAACAGAGATGCTCCGCATATGCTGGCTGCTGCATCAACCATATGATGCTTTTGATGATGTCTCCACTGCAGTATTTGATAGGGCGTTGGTGATTGTCATTCCATTTCATATCCTCGAGAGTGTGTAGTTCCCACTCAATGAGAGACTATTGATCTGGCATGCTAACCACGAGCTTCTGGACACCATCCCCATTTTTGAATCTTCAGAAAAGCAGAGCAGTGTGTCCTTTCTTCAGCACATTGTCGGAGTACGTCTTCATCTGCTTCTTCCTGATCCCACACCTGATATAATTGTACTTTTCACCCATCGCAAACAGGTAGTACGGATTGCTTTGTAGTTTCTTCTCAAGGCAACCTTGTGCATCGGGTTCCCATGGCTCAGCAATGTTATCTTCCAGCGGGGCACTGGCGCTGGGGTGTTTATCGGGCAGTGCCACAGGAGGTGTCGGTGGTTGAGACTCCGAGTCTGCTACGTTTTCAACATGTTTGATGTAGGGAAACGCGTCCAAACCTTCAACTGAATCAATGTTAGTGTGGAATACATAATGCTGAGCGGCTTCCTTGCATTGTGGTGCCCTGCGAATAGCCAGATTCATCTGGAGTACAACTTGGAAGTGGTCAGGATGGTGTAATTGGATACATTTAAGTTGCCAGCTGTCTGAGGTGAACTTCTTTCGGCATAAACATTTGGGGCAAAGGAAAGGGGCCCTGTCTGGGATTGTCACCGACATGCTGTTGTACGGTGGCGTGTGCTCAAATAGTCAAGTGTGCGCGGGCGTATGCGAAGGTGTGTCTATTGTATCATGTAACGAAACATGTCGCATCGACATAAGGTCGATCGATGACTAATGGTGCTAACTACAAAAGAGGCAAGTTACATCATAGTCCTTGGCATAGTGATATCCGTACTTCCAATCAGCTCAACACTCCTCCAGGACGGCTATCACATCCGTTTCAAACAAAAAACAGTAAACAAAGGAAAAGAGGAGCGAATTAAACAACGGGGATCTCCTCGAAACAAACGTGCCCAATCAATCAATTTGCTTTCCGACGGCATTCCCAATGCCATTTCCAAGTCCGATTCCGATTCCATTTCTGTGACCATTCCCAAGACCATTTCCGATTCCATTACCGATTCCAATCCCGAGGCCATTCCCGAGGCCATTTCCGAGTCCAATTCCAATCATTCCCATTGCAGCACACTACTTCAAGAAGGCGGGCTTCGGCAGTGGCTCTGTGAGCCAGTCGGTGAGCATCTCAGCAGTCGGTACGTAGCTCAAGTCGATCTCTCCGTCTCTAGCCATATCTGCAGCAAGATAGTACATGGTTGCAATGTGTGCAACTGCAGTTCCACGGTAGATTCTGTTCTTGATGCTCGCGATCAGTGACTGCGAATCGGAGAACACGTGAGGGATAGTCGGGATGCCGAGCTCGTTTAAGAGATGCGAGATCTGTGTGAGTCTCATGCAGCCAACTACAAAGGCATAGTATTCGGCATCAGTCGTGGACTGGGCAGTCGACTTCTGTTTTCTTGATCGCCAGTCGACTGCTCCTCCGAAGGTGATGACCAGTCCACTTGTCGATTTATAGTCATCCTGGCATCCAGCATAGTCCGAATCGACATGACATCTAAGTGCACTTTCTCCTTCGAGTGCTCCTCTGAAACTCAGACTCCAGTCCTTCGTGCCGTTGCGGTACCGAAACACACGCGTGAGAGCTACCATATGCTCATTGCTCGGGTCGTAATTGTACCGGCTGAGGACTCCGATGGCATATGCGATATCGAGCCGATTGGCGGTCATCGCGTATATGAGGATTCCGATCATCGATTGGTATATGGTCGGATCGCAGGCTTCTTCGTCGAGCTTCCTGTTGTGAAGCTTCATCGCCATTGGCGTGGCAACTGGTCTTGACTCATCCATTCTGAACTTCACCAAGATCGTCCGAATGTAGCTGTGCTGATGGATGTCGATTGTGTGATGCTCCCGATTGCGTTCGAAGTTCATGCTGAGATAGAAGGAGACACTCCCGAGATCATGCATCGGGAACCTCTTCTTTATCTGGTCCTTGATCTGTCCAATCAATCCCTCGTTGGCAAAGATGAGGAGATCATCGACGTACAGAACGACTGCGGCAACGACCATGCCTTGATCCTTATCATGGAGCATGAACAGTCCTCTGTCGACACGTGATGCCATGAATCTAATCGAGATCACGAAGTCCTTAAAAGTGCCGTACCAAACGTGCAAGAACTGCTTTAGGCCATAAAGAGTCTTTCTCAAGCGGAGTACCGTCTTCCGCAAAGTCTTTGTTAATCTCCCTGTTTGGACCAAACGAAAATATCCCTTCGGTGGGTGTATATAGATCTCTGCATCCAAGTCGACTCCCAAGAAAGCCATGCAGATATCCATTTGATGGATCTCGAGATCATACTTGGCGGCGATGGCGAGTGCCAGCCTAACGTGGCCCAAGCGAGCAGTCGGTGCATACGTAGCCTGGTAGTCGATGCCTTCGATCTGGTGATTTCCTCCACAGACTGGCCTGGCCTTGAACCGCTGCACATTGCCTGCTCCATCGCGCTTGATCTTGTATACCCAATGACTTGGCAAAGCCTTTCTCCCTTCCGGAAGCTCCATGAAATCTCCAAAGACCTGATGCTGACCAATTGCATCTAACTCATCTTTCATCGCCGTATCCCATTTGTTGGCGAGTGGAGACTCAATTGCTCCTTTGTAACACTTTGGATCGTCGATGCCATCTTCATGATCATCGGAGATCGCAGCTGCGGCATAGATGGGAATCATATCCTCGAATTCCCCATCTTCAAGAGCCAATTGTGCAGACTCTGCCAACGTATCCTTCCCAGAGCGGTTCCGGCGACTGCCTTTGGCCGGTGGCTTCCATGCATCTCCAAGTGACGTCTCAAGGCCTGCCAATTCTCGTGACTTCTTTTTCGGCTTCAGAGGTGATTCATCATCCAATGACTCCTCCGTTTGACGTTCGGATGATTGCTTCTCTGTGGGTTTGGGTTTGAGTTCCTCGATGACTTCTCTGTAGTAGTGCTCATTCAAGATCGCTTCGTCTGCAGCATTCGGGGCGGTATACCACTTTCCTTCTCTGAATACCACATCCCTGGAGCGGTGAAACGTCTTGGCCAATGGATCATATACGAAGTACTGCTTAGTCGATATGCTGTACCCAACGAATATGCCGGGAGTGGCTCTGTAATCCAGCTTCTTTCGTTTCTCTTTTGGAACGTGGACGAAAGCCAAGCATCCAAACACACGGAGATGCTTCAAAGATGGCTTCCTCCCATGCCAGGCCTTGTATGGAGTCTTGCCGACTACCGATCGCATCGGAGTGTGGTTCGTGAGATAGACTGCCACTGACACTGCAAAGGCCCAGTTCTTCTTCGAAAGTCTGGCATCGTCCAGCATGCATGGTATGCGTTCCATGATCATGTGGTTCGCCCGTTCGACGACTCCATTAGACTTAGGAGTGTAGGGTGTAGTCGTTTCCTTTAGTATGCCCTCTGATTTTAGGTATCCTGCGAATTTCTTGGAGGTGTACTCACCGCCTGCATCTGTACGAAATCGCTTCACTTGCTTGCCTGACTCCTTTTCTCTAAGAACCTTCCATTCTTTGAATTTCTCAAGGGCTTCCGACTTGTGCTTCAATATGTACTCATCTGTGTGCCTCGTGGCGTTGTCGATGAAGAGCAGCATATATCGACCTCCTCTGATGGCTGTTTGCAGGGGACCGCATATGTCCGAGTGCACGAGCTGCAGAGGTTCAGTGGCACGGGAGGTCGTGGGAGCAAAGGGCTTTCTAGCTAATTTGTACTTGATGCAGCTCCCGCAATCGCACTTCCCGGTCATCTTCGGAGCGTCGGAAACGACCTTCGGCAAGATCTCCAAAGCCTCTAGACCGATGTGTGCCAGGCGGCGGTGCCATAACATCCTCTTCTCCGCATCGTGCCGAGATGCATGCCCAGTCGTCTTAAGTGCCTGCAGGCAGCTGTCGTTGATATCGGTGTATTCGGTCGATTCCGGAGGTCGATCTAGAACGCGATCCAGAACGAATAGCCCATCGACCTGGGGTGCGGTTGTAATCAACTTGCCATGGCGATTGTCGAGGTTTAGACCGTAGTGATTCAGGGGTTCGACTTTGATGTCCTTGTCCATGATCTGAGATTGTGAGATGAGATTGAACGACCCCGGCAAATGCACTACTTCTTGGAGTATGATCGTTTCCGTCTTTCCATCTGGCAGCTGGCAAGTCAATCTAACACTTCCATATCCAGATGCAAACGATGTGACCCCATTGTATCCCTTCACCTTGTTCGTATTCGGAGGATATTCGGTGTAGGTGATGAAGATTGATCGATGGCCGGAGATGTGAGTCATGCATCCGCAATCAATGAACCAATCACTGGATGAAGCTGTTGACCTAGCCACCATCCAATAGTTTTCGATCGAAGAAGTCTCAGTCGATGCTTTTGATGCAGTATCGGCACCTCTGAGAGGATCGCCGCGCTGCTTGCTCAAGCAGTTCTTGGTGTTGTGCCCTCGCCGCTGGCAATGAAAGCACTTCCGGAAATCCTTCTCTTTTTCTCCCTTATTATCTATCTTATCATCTCTCTTATCCCTCCTTGAACTTTTGCCGCCTCTACCGGCTTTGCCGCCATTACCACCACCTCTGCCACCCTTCCTTGCAAATATCAGAGTTTCTGGACCGAGCCCATTCTCTCTCTTCATTGCAGCTTCCTTTTCGACGAGCTTGGTGACAATCTCATCGGGGGTGGCGGTCATCGTGGCGTTTTTGTCCATCATGAGATCCAGAAAGACTTTCCACTCGTCGTTCCTTGGTATTCCGCGAAGGAGGTAGCAGATGTGGTCCTGTTCACTCATCTCGGCGACTGTCTTTGCATTCGCATCGGTGTCGGCAGCGTCGGTGTTATTGGTTGTTGGCGCTGCGCAGAGATTGTAATCCTTGACTTTCCAATCGATCCGCGATGCGTAGTTGTCGACATCTCCGCAGTCCTGTAGCTTGATGCTCCAAAGGTCTTCCCTAATCTCGAAGATGTTGAGCTTTAGCTTTGACTTGTAGGCTGATGCTAGCTTTTCCGAAAGTGTCTTCGCATCGTCGACGACCGTATATTCCGCTTGTATCTTTGGCTCCATGCCGAGTAGGATAGTCGATCTGGCAACACCATGGCGATTCATCCAGTCTTTGAAAGCGGCCTTCTCTGTAGCAGTAGCGTTTGCTGCTGGCTCTTCCGGCTTGTCGTCGTATCCTTTGATAATACCATACACTTGCTTCTGCTCGAGAAGTAGGGTCATTTCGGTTGCCCATTGTCCATAGTTCGTGCCATTGAACTTGGTGATGGTGATCGTAGTTGAACTCATTCTGTAACGAGATGTTACATCTTGTATCGCAATCGTCAGATGTCGTAGTCTCTGAGACAGTGCGGGTGATGTCCAGCAGCCGCCGTCAGAAATACGGCGGGGTGCGGGGTATTTGCTTAGCTTGTGGAGACGCTTCTCTGTGAGGATGTTGACCTCCTCTCGGCAAACGAAAATGGAAGTGCTGATCGTTGGTGCCCTTTTTAAATGCAAGGGCTCAAAACCTGTTGTACGGTGGCGTGTGCTCAAATAGTCGAGTGTGCGTGGGCGTATGCGAAGGTTTGTCTATTGTATCGTGTAACAAGACATGTCGCATCAACATAAGGTCAATCAATGACTAATGGTGCTAACTACAAAAGAGGCAAGTTACATCATAGTCCTTTGCATAGTGATATTCGTACTTCCAATCAGCTCGACACATGCGAGCGGCGGACCATACCCTGTCGAACAAGACCAAAGTTGGAGCTAGGCCCGAGTAGGCTGGTGTGTAAGCTCACGATACTGTCAGCTAACTTGAGAGATTCGTTGAGCCTCAACACCATCACAAACAGGTTTCTTACATGCCAGGAGTTGTAAAAATGCTGCATGCATGATGTCCCATAATAATACGAATGATATAAAATCAAATCAGACCTGATTAATAAAATCAACCCTGAGCGATACAAATTCCTCGTGACACGTGTAATAATCAATGTCTGAAATACATTGATCAGTTCAGAGCAAACAATCAAGACCAGAACCTGACACTAACCTGAACGCAACATTCATTGCCTCCACTGCAACGTCAGGACTGGTTCACTTCTCGCTAACCAAGCCATCTGTGTGCTCCTCAAAGAGAAGGAGATCCGGGAGACTGTTGCCACCTGCTGATTTGCCGAGCAGCTGCTGTTCCACATCCACATCCGAGGTGCTTCTGGCAGCATCAGCTTCTCCCCGATTTGGCCCAACCAGGCGAGGTTTTGGCAGTGTCAGAAGCCCGAAATGCTCTAGCCTGCTGAGCAGATATGTCTCCGATGTGCGTAGTCCTTGGCAAGGCTCCGGGGATTGTTGCCATGGGGCAGGAGCTGGAGGTTGTGGACATGGGGTATGCTCGCGCATCGTCTGGCCTTGCTCAGGTAGCAAGATTGGTTGACAGTCTATCATGGTATCTACATCGTCAGCCAAGGTATATACCATCTCTCCCTGGCAAATTGTCCGATGTTCTTTGCCATCATCTTCATCCTCATGCTCATGCTCATGCTCATCCTCCTTCTCATGCTCATCCTCCTCCTTCTGATCTTCCTCCGGTTCATTGTCCTCATCTTCATTGTCACTGTGCCTTTCCAAATTCATATCGCCGTTTAAGTCAATGCCATCCAGTGCATTCACATCATTCTGCATGTGCTTCTCAATATCAGAATCATGTCTGAGTCAAATTCGCCATCTGACTGCTTGGTAGAGCCGGTATTATCATCTGAGGATATTGTAACTGCAGGCGATGCTTTCGGCTCTAAATATGCCCACTCTAGTTAGCCCTCTGTACCCAAGTCTGCCTCATACATTTAATTCAGCAACTGTAAAACAATGGCACGAGAGATATCATCTCCCTCTAGCATGTGATTAACAATACCTTTCTCTTTACAGTATCCATTTTTGTTTCTCTTCCGTTTCCTCTTCCCGTTCTCAGTCGTCTTCCATTTCCTCCTCCCATCCTTTGTTCCCTTCTTATTTCGGGTCCCTTGCTCACTGCCCTGCATGTCCTCCTCACCCTCACTGTAGTCATTGTCATTGACATTGTGAGGATAGCTCCATCCGCCGCTCGGCACTCCTGGATCCTCAGAGTTCTCATCATCATTATTCTCGTCTATTATCTCATCCCAATTCAGTTGTCTAACAGGCAGAAAGTCGCCTCGCTTTTACGGCCGGCAGTTTGGCGGCTCAATATTTCCCCTGAGATCATCACTACTGTGCCAAGAGAAATACATGCAGGTGGGTGTAACCCTCACCGAGCTGGGTGTCTGCAGATTTGAGCAATTGAATTGATTCCCACTGGCATGGGGGTTGTCCCACCTCCAATTCTTCATTTGAGAGCAGGTCGTATCAAACATTTGCCCCATTTACGAGCGGAAGGCTGCCCACCACTCCTGAAAACACGAACACCTGCTCCTGCGGTGTGGCTATATCAGCTTGAGTTGTGCAAACCTGGCGAATCACAACTGGATCAAGAGAGAATATATCATAAACGAGGGTTCATGCACTCTCATCGCTGACGTTGCAAACATTGTATATCCATATAAGTCCACGGATGTGTTCTGAGATGAATTCCTATGCACTGTCCTGATCCACCAACAAGCGTTGATGTGTAACCGATGTCGGTATTTTTGCCTTTGCAGTGGCCTTCCCCTTCTCTTTGCAGCTGGCCTTTGGTGCCATCGCTGCGAGTTGCAAATAAATTTAACACCAACCCGTTAGCATTATGGTACAGTTGAATGAAGTGGAAGAAAGCCCAGCGAGGATGTACAAAGTTATGTAGGTTATCCAGTGTATGTTCGAAGGAGAGGCTATGTTTTGTATGAGTCACGTGATGTCGAGACAGTTCAGGATGCTGGCTGTGTGTTCAATATGGCAGGAAAAGAGAATGGAGGTGCAGGCGGGAAGTAGGAATATATATACTGGAGTTCCTGCAATTTCTTTGTTCAACTTGTGAGATAAGATAATTTTGATTCAAATCCTGCATTTTGTTGGTTAATGAACACAAAACTGCCCAGCCATTGTCTTGCGCAACCACCAGGTACCTTATGAATCAGAAGCCTTGAGACAAGATTTAGTACTTGTGATGAGGAATGTTTACGACGCCAGGCATTGCTTTTGTATCACATACCACTTTTGCTGCTCAAACATCATGTATCTCAGAGCAAACTGAGTTGTTCTCAGGTTGTCCCAACTGTGCAACCATCCTATATGGCTACCAACATTCGTAGTGGTGGAAACAGCACGCGCAACTGATGTCATAGGATAGAGAATAAGTCATTTTTCGATTTGCGATGCTTTTAGCTATTCCAGAGGGAGAGTTCCAACTGGAAGCTGAAGATAAACAGAATAGATAGTTTGAAGTATTGTGCCAAGAACGAGTGCGATACCATGATAATCATGCCAAGAAGGCATAAATTCAATTGAAGCAGTGCAAATAGACCGTCAGACGAGGCTGTAACAGTGAATATCAACGCCGGGTTTAATCTGAGTTTAATCTGATGGTAGTTAACCCCATAATAGAATGCGTTTTAGGGGATCTCGTCCACGAGTATTGTCACGGTTTAGAGTCCTGCGCAGGCTACACTGCAGCTCCCTTTTTTGTCAAATCCCTACCTGGTTGCTCAAATAGGAGTCTACTTCGCCTGCCATTGCATGTGCATGCAGAGCATATTATTCCTATATTCCTAACGTCGAACATCTATATTGGACAGTGCCTTTACGAAGCCCTCACACTGACAGCAATCCGGTGTTAAGAAATGTTCGGAGTATTGCTAATCGTCAGAATCACCAGAAGCGTGGGCCTTTGGGGAATGCTCAACTTCCCCCTGCTAAGAGACCTGTTTCCGTAGCAGCTGGCGAATGGCATTCCTCTCAACAAGGGAGTTCCGTAGCCTCTTCAATCCAAGGTCAGAACTCCACACCCTTACCCTCATTGAACAATTCTCGCATTGCAGATATCACTGCATGCGTGACTTCCACCCCATCTGCTACACAGTGATGGTCAATAAATCCTCCAACTCGCAGGCCAGGTACAATCAATCGTAGCCCACCAGCACCCAGAGGAACCTCACGGACAGACTGAACGTGTCGCGTTGTATCCAGCCCCGCATCCGCCATTGCTAGCACTCCCACTCCTCTCAGCAGTCTTGAAAACCTGCCTGCCCCCATCCGTAATCCAGAAGCCTGCGTGATCATTCTAAATCCACAGCAAAAGAAAGCTACAGAAAGTAATCAGAGGCAGAGGCAGCAGTAATTGCAACCGGAGGCGGTGTCTACACCTTAATCAATGGTCTCTGGTAGTCGCAGCATCCCTTGATTTGTTCACTCAGAGATGACACATCTTCTGATTGCAATCTGTGGACTGCTGCAATTCTACATGTGGAACAGATGGCCGTTTATGAGTGCAAGTAACTTGGAGATGGTAAGTGATGCAACGTGACACGTTTCAAAAGCATTAGCTGATGCCCCACACTGGCAGATAATAGAGACGTACTGGAACACTGCTATGCAGTAAATCAATATTTGGTCCATAGCATTTGAGGCACGCACAAAGGAGATCTTGAAAGAGGTATGCTAAAGCAACGGCCCACATTGGATGTCACACGCTCAAACCGATACTAGGTTTGAGCACAAGTCGACAAGATTAAATGTGATTCCATTTGATCAGCAACGGAGAACATAGCAGAGCTTTATGATCTCCACCGCTTTGAATCTGATGCAGAGTATTTGGAATTCATTGATTCCCTTCTGGCAGACAATCAGTTTCTTTTTCCTGTAGCAGAGCATGTGGCAGGTGGTGTACATGGCACAAATCCAATGCAGAGAGAGTCAAAAGCTGCAAATGAATGGCCAGCATCTACTTTACTCCCTGGCAGACGCAATCCTGCTGTTTGTCTACATCAAATTTTATCATCGGGTGAATAACCGTGGCAAGTATGCTGATGGATTCTTTAATTCCATGATTGACTACAAGGACAGTCATATACCCACGGCACTGATCATGTTTACCTGCACTGCATTGTGCGATGCTCTCCTGGAGTGGCAAATGAATAAAGGTGTTCATCCGAAAGCTTACAAGTGAAAGCTGAAGGTGGACAGAGTTGATCGCTTGAACTACATCAACTTCAAGAATGACAGTGGTAAGAATGCATCCTCCTGTGCTGCAATCGGTCCCATGTTGTTAACCTCGCCAGGCGTTGCAGACATGTATACACGCTTGATGAATACCTGGAACATACCACCAGAGAGCTACCAACAGAGGGTGTATAAAATGACTTGTGCTACAGTCAAGCGCCCGATCCAACAGGCAGAGAATGCAACGCCTGCCATGGTCATCAGGGTGGAAGCTTCGTGTGGTGACACTGCAATTATTCTGGACTATTTGACCTCTGAAGTGGTTCTTGAGGAGCCTGGAATCGGAAGTGCTGACCCAGACATCGTGATAGACAGCAATTGTATGGATGAGAAACTGCATATCAGGATGCCTGAGGGCAGTGGGGATTATGAAGATGCAGGTGACAAAAGCAACAAGTGGGATGCCATCCCCACCACCAGCCAGCGACGATGGGCCACGACTTAACTCGGGAGGTTTGACCTGGGAACCAGTGATATCGATGCGTATGAGGGCTACAATGGCGATGATGTGGATGTGGATGAGGAGAAAGACGCATCGGAAGCCGATGATGGATCAACGCAAAATGTGGAGGACTGAGGGCATGGTTGGTTTGACCTGGAAACCAGTTAGGTCAACGGATACTATGGCGAGAATGGTGACAATGCTCATGCAGATTAGGAGGAATAAGCATCGCAAGCTGATGATCCATCAACGCAGAATATGGAGGACTGAGATCATAGTAGTAGAGAGTGTCAAGATTGCACAGTATATTTCAGTTGTGTAAGATACGATAATAGAGAAGAAAATGCAATGGCAAGTGATGTATCCGAAGGGATGACTGGATTGTAATAAGTGACCACATCTCAAAGCTAAACAAATATGGAGAGAGTGCAGCATCCGATATGTAATAATTGAGGAGAGGTATAATGTGGCACTCGGCCGAAGCAAGGCATAAACATCGCCAGGTGTTGTGTAAACGGCTGCAGCATAACTGCAGCCCCTGTGAAGAGGGTAACACACGTGTCGTTCTGATGGTGCGTATATTTCACGACATTCCAGACGCAATGTAAAGGAGCTATGTATGCAACATGACGGTAAGCCTGAAATTATCTGTCAGAGTGTATGTGGTCCCTTTAGAGCCGTTGGAGCCATCCGGAACATGTGGGTGTTACTTACAGAAACTCGAGTTGTTGGTGATATGTTACGACCAATACATCCAGATATTCACCCTAACTGAAAAGTACTAAATTGATTCAGTACCAGTTGGAGGCAGACAATCAAGATCTGGCACACCATCAGTACCATGGCAGTGAATTCCCCATCGCGTTCTGCCTCTTCCAATGATAAGGGTCGAAGTATTGCAGAAGTAGCATCTGATGGAACAGTAATGGGCGCAGTATTTGGAAGATGTGTTTCCATTTCAAGTATTGGGCAATATGATCTCTCTGATTGACCGCGCGAAGCAATACACAATACAATCAAGCAATTTGATCAGACGTAGGGTACATTTCAACAACATAGTTTGTGAAGGTCTCTGAAGGCCCCAGTAGATGAACAGTTTACTAGATATTCTCATCAGTTATGAGAACAAAAGATTCACAAAATTTATGATACCAAAGAGCTTCTTCTGTCAGTCGTGGAGTTCAGTAAAATGAAAAAGCAGAGGCAATTTCCAGTGGGCTTTAACAAATCCTGGCATGGGGCAACCAAATGGCCAGATGGTGATTACCAGAAGGCAAAAGTACTATTGGAGCTCAAATTGATACTGAATATAGAGTAAAGTTTCAATGACTTGTTAAAACAATATGAGCGACAATAAGTGCAAGATATTTGAACTACACCAATTAGGCTCAGAAGCATGTTCTCCCAAAATTTTGTGGAAATAGAAACTGTTGTAGCAGAAGAGGTTGATGGAACACCAATCATGACCTCCAAATCGCATGAGGATATTCATCGTTATCTGTCAGATGCTTAAACTGAAGCCACAATGTTCATTATTGCTGATATGGTCTGCCTGGGGAATCAGCTAGATATAGAGACTTATGATATCACTCCAAATGATCAGTTGGAGTTCAAGAAGATATTCACCCACCCTATGAGAAATGTTGTGGCAAGTTTGGAGGCTACCAGCATTCAGGCAGTCCAGATAACATTCAGCAGTGAATGCTATATATTATATATCCAACGAAATGTCCTTTGAGCACCATATCAGAATGAGTTTGGTGATAGGGTTCTTGGGACAGTGTAACTGCTGTTATTGCTGAATTGGATCATATCACCAATGTGAAAGACGCAGAGTAAATACCAAACAAAGTTGGTTGCATTTGATGCATGCTCCAGTATAATGACCAGCATGCCGCTTTCAACTATATGGAGGGCATACTGTCACAGCTTGCCTTTCAAGGCTGGTACAATATGGACTCTGCGGAAGGTGGGAATCTGCTGTTCGCTACTGATAATACCTAAATACACGTATAGTCTATGCTTTCTGCCTTCAGCATTGTCAGAATGAGCTATTTTTCCGCTTTCTCTTATGACAAATAAATCATTTGAGATAATTGCATACCAGTGGAATGTGCGCATATACCAAATTATCTTTATGCACAGATATATGACTAGATTTGGGAATTCCAAACAGTACACAGTTTAACTGTGCACAAGTTGAAGAGGGCTGAGCACACAAAGTTATTAGACTGGGGTTCAAATATAATCAGAATGTAAACATATACACTATCTTATATATACTTCAGAACGTGCCAATCTTACATTGTCGACTATTTCTGTGTCCAACATCTGTTGAGACTCTGGAACTTGATTGCAAGGTAGAATATACAACTACCAACCAATGCATCATACATGAATGCCATACCATCTGTGTCTACTGTCTGGATAGTGATGAAAATTGCCTCAATGAAATCTTCCAAGGCTGAGTTCCTTCATTTCTGATATTACTCTTTATCAGGCCTTCAGAGTACCATATCCTCCAATGTCAATTATGGCTGCCAGCCAGATAAATCAAATTATTATTTTCTAAGTGGTGCAAAAGACTCAGCAATCAATATTAAATCATCAAGTACAAGAGTGTGCGGTGGTAACTCAACCGAAGTTCAGAGATTCATTTTATTGCACTCATTGTATTGACAGATTCATTCCGATCATCAAACAGACTAATTAGATGTCTATTATATGTGTTGCCGCAATTCTTACACTGCTACAATTGTTGAACAAGAATACTACAGCAGATAACAGCGAAGATATGTACCTTCAAATGTCTCAGGTGGATGTTGAAATCCACTGAACTGTATACTAATCAGGATGTCTAAATTTGAGGTACCAGAGTATGATAGTTGATTGAATCGAACTATTTGATATAGTCATATCATACACACACCCAGTGAGTAATGCCCCAGGTTTAAGGCACACTGGAACAATCCTGCTATTGGGGTCCATTGTTCCAATAGCTTTGAAATGTGTGCAACCTAAACATTCAATGATGTATTGTTTCGAAGACAAGTCTACACCATTCAGAATACTCCAGTATTCAGCTCATCAAATTCTGAAACATTGTGGAGTAACAGAGAAGTAGTTTCCCCACACCTCAGCGGATAGTACTTGGCATTAGGCCGATCCTGAGGCGTCTAGGTACATCCGAATGGATTACAGTAGCTGTTAAGAGTTGCTGGTATGTTCAGTTTCGACCTTATTACCATTTTGCCTTGTGTTGATGTGATATGCATCATCTGATGGCTTTGGAAAACTCACAAACTGTATCAGCTGTTCCTGGGAATAGTCAAAGATATATTGAACCAGCAGCCCACACCGTTTTGCATCATTTACCAATGGGTCTGATTCTGAATGCCAAAACTCCACAAACAGTGCGAGAGTTGGCTGTTGCTTGTTGGTATCCCTCTGGATGTGAAGGTATCATATGAAGCTACCAGGAGAGTCCATTGGTTTTCTTGCTCGCCAAAACTGGTATTGAGATCCATGTGGATGAGATTGACATTGTCTACATCCAACCAGTTCAGCATTATGAAATTGGCCCCATGTCATCTCATCGCTGACACTGTTCAATGTCTCTGCAACTCTGGGTATTGTGACCACTGGGATTGGTTCAAAGGCCCAAGTAAGTGCTGGATGCTCCAAAGCTGGAGTCGACAGAAACTCGGAAAGGCTGTGAGATGTAGAATTCAGTCGCTGAAATGGATACCATTTTCGACCTTCACTGTTATCCTCGGATAGTCGTTCTGTGTCATATCCTCCCATCTATCAAGGGTATTCCCACACAAATTTGACAACTGCTACCCCATAACAATCATCACAGTCAGCAATTTACATATTAGCACTACAGCCACAGAGGTAAACATCTTCCCAAGGCCCATTTTATCTGCCACCAATACTCCTGGCATATCTGAGTTCCAAACTCATCTTCTTACAATGGACTGTATGTTGCGAACCTGGTGCACCAGATACTTTGACAGACTTATAACTGGATTTGAATACTGATTGGCAGGAATATAGTTATGAGTCAATTGGCGAATTGGATAGGCATTCAGCAGTTTAACAACTGCATGCATGCACTTATACTCAAAATGGTTGCTGATTGTGTTGGGAACTGTACATAATACTAAACAGGTATTATCTGGATCGAGGACCTCCTCGCCATCCAGTTGCTTCTGAACCTCCCTTGCACCTTTGTATATCACCATTTTGTCCACAATTAGTACTTTCAGTTGTTTAGATGTGAGCAGGGCAGATGGGATCGTAATCCAGTGTGCCTGAAATACATTTCAATGTTAGGTATTTCACAGCGGAGCATTTGGACCCAATCAACATTTGAAAAGTAATCAATTGTATTCACTCAATTATAACTTACAGTGATACAGCTACCAATTGCTCTCCAACCAGACTCATCATCCAGCAGTCTTTAATTTTCATCTGATTTGTCTGCAGTCCATGTAGACTGATCAGCAGTGGGCATCTCTAATCATAACAATGCTAGTGGGAATATCCTTGGCTGGACTAATAACATGCTCCACCTCATCCTTCGCTTTTGCTGCCATTATTCTTATCAAAAATATTTTCAAATTGGGTCCCTGCTTCATGTTGAAGACAGTAGAAAGAGAACTGTCAAATGAAATCTAACTATATACAGGATCATTCATACTTTGCCTGGATGTGTACAATCGCATACCCAGTTTGTTCAAATCATCCTGGTGTAATGTGCAGTTATCTATTGAAGTCACACAGTATGGTTCGTTTCAGCCACAATACATTTCGATGCAATCAATCAGGTGTATCCAGTGCCTTTCCTCTGTCTATGAGTCTGCGAGTTGCTTGCCAGAAGTCAAGTCATAGTGGCAGTATGACACCCATCAAATCACAACAAGGAAGTTGTATTTGGCAATGCTGGGCAGTTAGCTCCAGCTCTTTTGTCTTCCTGCTTTGTCAAATCTGTTTCCAGTTACTTGTTACATCATAGTCCTGTGGTCTGTGCCCCCCAAACCTCATTTGTGTTGTATGGTGGCATGTGCTCGAGTAGTCCAGTGTGCGCGGGCATATGCGAAGGTGTGTCTATTGTATCGTGTAACGAGACATGTCGCATCGACATAAGGTCGATCGATGACTAATGGTGCTAACTACAAAAGAGGCAAGTTAGATCATAGTCCTTGGCATAGTGATATCCGTACTTCCAATCAGCTCAACAGTCCTCCAGGACGGCTATCACGTCCGTTTCAAACAAAAACAGTAAACAAAGGAGAAGAGGAGCCAATCAAACATTGTGGATCTCCTTGAAACAAACGTGTCCAATCAATTTACTTTCCGACGGCATTCCCGATGCCTTTTCCATGTCCAATTCCGATACCATTTCCGTGACCATTTCCGAGACCATTTCCGAGACCATTTCCGAGACCATTTCCGAGCATATCGAGGCCATTTCCGAGGCCAATCCCAATTCCAATCCCGAGGCCATTCCCGATGCCATTCCCGAGTCCAATTCCGATCATTCCCATTGCAGCACACTGCTTCAAGAAGGCGGGCTTCGGCAGTGGCTTTGTGAAGCAGTCGGCGAGCATCTCAGCAGTCGGTACGTAGCTCAAGTCGATCTCTCCGTCTCTAGCCATATCTGCAG